>Ga0114951_10000099_pt1 | contig 114652 bp, 66 predicted proteins | sample AM7aDNAmetaG_FD_88677 | JGI IMG/M metagenome (GOLD analysis project Ga0114951, IMG submission 88677) | Freshwater microbial communities from Finland to study Microbial Dark Matter (Phase II) - AM7a DNA metaG | ecosystem: Environmental > Aquatic > Freshwater > Lake | place: Finland: Lake Alinen... | reverse complement strand
CTATTGAAGCGTATCTGTCGGCTTACAACTCAGAAGCTAAACCGTTTGTCTGGACAGCATCGCTGGATTCCATCATGGCAAAACTCAAGAAAGTGAAAGCCATTTACGGGACGCTACACTAGGGTGATTCCGGGCAAAAATAGGGAATGCAGTAATTTCACCCTTCCATGGAACGCCTCTAGGGTCTGGAGTCATGAAACAGACCCCGACCACGCCGCCCGCTCCCGACAGTTTTCCCCACCCGCTCCGCACGTTGGTGGTGGATGATTCCGCCATGTTGTTGAAGAGCTTGTGCGCTTACTTGAAGACGCATCCGTTGTTTCAAGTGGTCGGCACCGCGGTGGATGGCAAGGAAGCGCTGCACATCGCGGAATTGCTCACGCCGGACTTGGTTTTGATGGATCTGCACATGCCGGTCATGGACGGCTTGCAAGCAACGGCGAGGTTGCGTCATTGCGTGCCCAACATACGGATTATCATCATGACGATGGAGAACTCGGCCGCAGCCGAGGCGGACGCCCGGGCACATGGCGCACACGGCTTCATTTCGAAACCACGGATTATAGACGATGATCTGATAACCGAGGTTCACCGGGCATTTCACTCGGACCACACGAAGGACGAGCGGAACAGTTCCTGACCCCCATGTCGCTCCGTCTTCACGACCGGGCCGATCTGTGTCAGGCGACTGTCAGGAAAGAGAATGATGTTCCCAATCCCCTGATGGTTAGTCAGGGCCAAGAGAAAGGACTCGGGCTTGCACTCCATTTGGCCCTGGAAATCGAGATTGCGTCAAAGGTGAGATCCTTTCTCACAACCGCCGTCGAATACTACTGTCGCCAGGCTCCGACAGCATGCGGCCGTGTATCGTCGGAGAGTCTGCGGCCATTGCGCCGTGGGCATCCGAGCCTCTCGTTCTGCTTTCATGGACCGCATTCTGGCAGAACGGATTTTAAAAGGTCAAAGCAAACCGCAAGCGTGTTGCAAGTGCGCAATGGTTGAACGCCTGCGCCGGGTGATTGACCCCAAAGCGCCTTGACCGAAACGTTTCGGTGAGGGCGACGAAACCTCATTCTTTCGGGATTTGTGATCGGCGTCGGGCTTTCGCTGCCGTTGACCCTGCCCGCCGCTTTGCCTTACACTCCGCCGCATGAACCGAGGCTCGCATGATGACCCCCGCTGAGTTCTTCGCCAAATGGCAGCCGGTTGACCTCACCGAGCGTTCCGCCTCGCAACAACACTTCCTCGACCTCTGCGAACTCGTCGGCCATCCCAAGCCGGTCGAAGTGGACAAGACGGGCGAGTCTTTCTGTTTCGAGAGAGGCGCGGCCAAGCACGGCGGCGGCGACGGCTGGGCCGACGTGTGGAAGAAAGACTTCTTCGGCTGGGAATACAAAGGCAAACGCAAGGACCTCGCCGCCGCCTACGACCAACTCCTAAAATACCGCGCCGATCTCGAAAACCCGCCGCTGCTCGTCGTCTGCGACATGGACCGCATCGTCGTCCATACGAACTTCAGCCGCGCGAAGGAGCAGGTTTTTGAAATTCCCCTCGCCGCGCTCGACACGCCCCGCAATCTCGAAATCCTTCGCGCAGTCTTCCACGACCCCGACAAACTCAAACCCGGCGAGCCGAGCCGCGCCATCACCGAACACGCCGCCGCGCACCTTGGCGAACTCGCCGCCATCATGGGCAAGCGCGGCCTCGAACCGCACGCCGTCGCCCATTACCTCATCCGGCTTGTCTTCTGTCTCTTTGCTGAGGACGTGGACCTGCTGCCGCGCGGACTCTTTGCCGACATTGTCAAGAAGGGCAGCAACGATCCTGCCCGTTTCAGCCGCATGGTCGCGCAACTTTTCAGCGCGATGGCGAGCGGCGGTGAGTTCGGCGCGGATGTCATCAAGCATTTCAACGGCAACCTTTTTGCCGATGCTGCCGTTCTGGACCTCACCCGCGACGAGATCGAGCGCGTTGCCGCCGCCGCCGCGTTGGAATGGAACACGGTGGACGCCTCCATCTTCGGCACGCTCTTCACGCGCGGCATTGACCCGCAACAGCGTTCCCAACTCGGTGCGCAATACACCAGCCGCGCCGACATCGAAACGATTGTCGAGCCGGTCGTCATGACGCCCTTGCGCCGCGAGTGGACCGAAGTGCGCGGCAAGGCAGAAGCGATGCTGGCTCCTGTAGCGGCGGTCTCTGACCGCCGAATGATTGCATTAGCTGGGAGCGGCGACATTCCTGTCGCCGAATCATCATCGGGCGACAAGGATGTCGCCCCTCCCAGTTATCCGGCGGTCGGAGACCGCCGCTACAGTCCCGCCGCCGCGAAGAAAAACCGCGCCTCAGCCGAAAAGCTTCTTACCGCCTTCCTCGAACGGCTCAAGCGCATCCGCGTCCTCGACCCCGCCGGCGGCTCCGGCAACTTCCTTTACGTCACGCTCCAAAAGCTTCTCGACCTCGAAAAAGAGGTCAACGATTACCTCGCCGCCCACGGTTTCACGCCGCTTTTCCCGCACGTCAACCCCAGCCAGCTTTTCCTTATCGAGATCAACACCTACGCCCACAGCCTTGCGCAAGTCACCGTCCAGATCGGCTACATCCAATGGCTGCGCGCCCACGGTTACGGCTTCCCCGCCGAGCCGATTCTGTTGCGCCTCGACAAAAATTTCCTGCAAGCCGATTCCCTTTTCACCGACTGGCCCGAAGTGGATTTCATCGTCAGCAATCCGCCGTTTCTCGGTGACAAATTCATGCGCGGGCAACTTGGCGATGAATACGTCGAGAAGCTTCGCGACAAGTTCAAAGACAGCGTGCCCGGCGGTGCTGACTTCTGTTGTTTCTGGTTTGAGAAAGCGCGGGCGCACATCGAAGCAGGCAAGGTGAAACGGGCCGGCTTGCTGGCGACGCAAGGGATACGCGGCGGAAAGAATCGGGAAGTTCTCAAACGCATCAAAGAAACCGGCGACATCTTCTTTGCCGAGAGCGACCGCGACTGGATTCTCGACGGTGCGAACGTTCATATTTCAATGGTCGGTTTCGATGATGGTCGAGAAACAAACCGCCAACTGGATGGAAAGTCTGTTTCTGTTATCAACGCGAACCTTACTTCCGTCGCAGACATCACTGCCGCCCAGAAGATCAAACAAAACGCTGGCATCTGCCATGTGGGCACGACCAAGAAGGGGCCGCTTGATATTGACGAACAACTCGCTCTTGCCATGCTTGCCGCGCCAAATCCGAACGGGGCGCCAAACAGCGATGTAGTTGTCCCATACCTGAATGCGATGGACATCGTTAGTCGCCCTAGCAAAACGTGGATAATAGACTTCCCTGTTCACCTCAGTCTTGACGAGGTATCGAAGTATGAGAAGCCATTTGAATACGTGAAGACGAATGTGCTCCCGCTTCGTGTCAACCACCGCGAACCAGTCCAGCAAAGATTTTGGTGGCGCTTGGCGCGGCCTTGCCCGGACCTAAAGGAGGCTGTCTTAAAGCACGGTCGCTACCTCGTCACGCCGCAAGTCTCAAAGCATCGCATTTTCGCTTGGATTGGTGGCGCGGTGAATCCCGACCACCAGCTTTTCGCCTTTGCGCGTAATGACGACTATTTCTTCGGCGTGCTGCAATCCCGTGCGCATGAACAGTGGGCGCTGAAGCTCGGCACGCGATTGGAGACGCGGCCACGCTACACGCCGACGACCTGCTTCGAGACGTTCCCGTTCCCGGCGGCGACGGCGGAGCAACAAGCGGCGATTGCCTCCGCCGCGAAAGAACTCAACGAATTGCGGGAACGCTGGCTCAACCCGCCCGAATGGACGCGCGAAGAAGTGTTGGAGTTCCCCGCCAGCGCCGCCGGCCCGTGGGCGCGGTTTGTCCAGAACGGCGTCGCCCGCTATCCGCGACTTGTTGCCAAGGATGCCGACTGCGCCAAACAACTGACCAAGCGCACGCTGACGAATCTCTACAACGAACGCCCGACGTGGCTGGCCAACGCCCACGCCAAGCTCGACGCCGCCGTCTTCGCCGCCTACGGCTGGCCCGCCGATTTGACCGACGACCAGATTTTGGAAAAGCTGCTGGTGTTGAATCTGGAACGTGCCAAAGGTTGAACCATGTCATGAGCGGCGGACTTAATCATCATCCCGACATCCAGCGATTGACCGAAGAGAACGATCTTTTGCGCGAGGAACTGACGCGGTTGCTGACGGAGGCGGACGACCTCGTGAAAATCGCCAAGCCGCACCTGTTGGCGCAATATCAATCCAAGGTCGGCGCGTGGGAGTTGAAACGGCTCAAGGCCCAATGTGAGGCGGCGCGGCTGAAGCGGCAGATTGAAATGGTGCAAGCGGCGCTCAATCGCGGCAGTCGGCCCGATCCCGTCGGCATCGAGCAACAATTGGATAAAGAGTTTGCCGAGTGGCAGGCGAAGGTTGCCGAGACAGCGCGGCGGGTCGCGGCGGCCGGGGAATATTTAAAGCACCTGATGCCGCCGGAGGACGCGCGGGAGTTTCGCAAGCTCTACTACGCGATGGTGAAGAAGTTGCACCCCGACCTGAACCCGAACCTCACGGAGAACCGCAAGCGGTTCTGGAACCGGGTGCAGACGGCCTATGAGAACGGCGATTTAGTGGAGATGCGCGCGCTGGCGCTGCTTGTCGAAAAAGAGGAAAAGGCGGCTGCGGACGCCCCGCCGAGTTCATTGGAAAAACTCCGTCGCGACCAGACGACTTTGCAGAAACAGATTGGCGAAATGCTGAAACGCATCGAGGGCATCGAAAGCCACCCGCCGTTCACTCTGCGCAAACAACTGGCCGACGAAACCTGGGTGGCGGCCCAACGGAGCGTACTGGAAAAGCATACCGCCGCGTTTCAGGCGCAATGCACGGCTTTGGCGGGGCAACTGCGAATCCTGCTGGGCGACAAGGAGAACGACGATGGAACAGTCTTTGGTTCAAATTGACCCGAAGCTATTGGCGCTCCTGCACGGTGCGTTCGGCAAAGATGGCGGCCTGCAACCGTTCGCTCGCGAAATCATGCTCATCGAGTGCCACATCGCCGGCACGAGCTATCGCGACATCAAAGGCATCGAGCCAACGCTGGCCGTCGGCTCGCTGTTGGTGCTCAAGCGCGAACCGGACAACGCGCACGACGCACTGGCGATTATGATTGCCGACGAAACCGGCCATCATCTCGGCTACGTGCCCCGCGTGAAAAACGAGGCGCTGGCCCGCTTGATGGACGCGGGCAAATTGCTCTTCGGCAAACTGGAGAAAAAGGAATGGGTCGGCGACTGGCTGAAGGTGGAGATGCGGGTGTTCATGCGGGATTTCTGACGGGGAAGTTCCGGTAAAACGCGCGGCCGCCAGCAGGACGAAGACCCGCAGAAACGCAAGACCGGCGCGCGCTCCCGATGAGTCATCCCGTCGGTCAGAGACCGACGCTACAAGTGTTTCTTCCCCGCATGACTTTTGTCATTCCGCTTTTCCGGTTCCAAGGAAGCCCATGCTCTTCATCCATTCGGCGCAGCGGGCGGGCTCTGACCCCGAACGCTTTCGGGGCTGACCGCCGAATGATTGCATTTGCTGGGAGCGGCGACATTCCTGTCGCCGAATCATCATCGGGCGACAAGAATGTCGCCCCTCCCAGTTATCCGGCGATCCGCTGGCGTTGTGGCAGGGCGCGACTCCGAATGCTTTCGCGAGCGAGCCGCCGGGCGCGCCGCATCGTTGTTTCGGCCGGCCCGGCGGCTTGCCACGTTTCACGTGGTCCGGCCCTGCCTTGCGGCGGTCAGAGATCGCCGAAAGATCGCATTAGCTGGGAGCGGCGACATTCCTGTCGCCGAATCATCATCGGGCGACAAGGATGTCGCCCCTCCCAGTTATCCGGCGATCCGCTGGCGTTGTGGTGGGGTGCGACTCCGAATGCTTTCGCGAGCGAGCCGCCGGGCGCGCCGCATCGTTGTTTCGGCCGGCCCAGCGGCTTGCCACGTTTCACGTGGTCCGGCCCTGCCTTTCGGCGGTCAGAGACCGCCGAATGATCGCATTAGCTGGGAGCGGCGACATTCCTGTCGCCGAATCATCATCGGGCGACAAGGATGTCGCCCCTCCCAGTTATCCGGCGATCAGCCCCGAAAGCCTTCGGGGTCAAAGACCGCCGCCACCGTGTGGCCGATGGCTTTTTGCAGCGGCTGCTTTTTCAAGAATGGATCATCCCCCTTGAGGGTGAACTATGCCCCTCTCGTTTCCCATGCGTTTCCCCAGCCTGCCCAAACCCCCGTTCCGCCAAAGCACAACCTGAAAAAATTTTGGCGCGCCTGGAGGGACTCGAACCCCCGACCAAGGGTTTAGAAAACCCCTGCTCTATCCAACTGAGCTACAGGCGCAACCTCGGTAAATACGCGCTAATTTGCATAGCGCGTGCCATTTGCGTGCCATTATGACGGTGTTAAGTAAGCCAGAACCCGAAACGAGAGGCATTGCGATGACACCTGAGCACCCTGTTGAGAGTCAGCAGCAACCATCGAAACGACAACGCGCAAAACGTCAGGCATGGCCCCCAGTTTATAAACGAACGCACCGCAGCGGGCAAGTCGGTTATATGGTGGACTTGGGCTTGGTGAACGGTGAGCGCGTCCGCAAGACGCTGAGACGTTCGCTCAGCAAGCGCGCATCGCCCGCGAAAATGAGGGCGTGGCCGCATTCTCGTTGGCAACAGAGACGCGGGCCGAAGCCGCGAAGTGTTTGGAGTTGTTGAAGCCTTATGGCGCGGGGTTGACTGAAGCCGTGCAATACTACGTGGAGCACGTCTTGCGGTTCCGTAACGCGCCGACCGTGGCGGAGATTATTCAGCGGATGGTGAACGATGCAAAATCGCTTCGCCGTCGCGAGCAAACGGTGAAAGAACTGCGGAACCGTTTGAGCCGGCTCACCGCTCAGTTTGGCATGCGCCGGTTGAGTACGATCACGCTGCCGGAGTTGGAGGGGTACTTATCGAATCCCGACTTGTCTGCCCGCACGCAAGTCAACGACGCGGTGAAGATGTCGCAGCTTTACAACTACGCCATCCGCCACGGCTGGGCCGAAAGCAACTTGACTGACAGACTGGCGCGGCCAACGCCAGAGGACAAGGAACCGGCGATTTTCAAGCCGGAGCAAGCCGCGAAAGCATTGGAGCACGCGCCGGAGTTTGACTTGTTGCCTTACGTTGCGCTCGGCTTGTTTGCGGGGTTGCGGCCAACGGAAACGCAACGGCTGGATTGGTCGGCGGTGAGGATGGGCGAGCGTTCAATCATCATCGGCGCTGAGGTTGCCAAAAAACGAACACGCCGCGTGGTGGAGATCAGCGACACGCTGGCGGCGTGGTTGGCACCTTACACGAAAGAACGCGGGCCGATTGTGGATCAAGTCAACTTCCGCAAGCGGCTGGATGCGTTGCGAATGGCGACGAAGGTTGAACCGTGGCCGGCAAACGGTTTCCGGCATTCGTTCGGTAGTTACCACTTGGCCGCGTATGGTGACGCAATCAAGACCGCGGGGCTTATGGGGCATCGTGACCCTGGCGTACTGCACAACCATTACAAGGCGCTGGTGACGAAGACGGAGGCGGAACGGTTCTGGGCGCTGCGGCCAGCAACGCCAGCGGCCAACGTCATACCAATGAAACAGGCGGCAGGATGAGCGCGCGACCAAAGGAAACGCCAGCGTGCGGGCTGCACCAAGGAGGATATGCGCGAGGAGCGCATTCATGCAGCCCACGACGCTGGAGGGGACAGATGCTACCAGTCCCTTGCCTATCGTCAAGCCGTTGGCGCGGGCAATTGGCGGCACGACGACGCACACCACCGGGGGGCAGGGGGCCAAGCGAACGTGGTGGGACGTTACAGGTCTTCTCTCTCCCCGCAAAAACAAAAAAGGCCGGCTCCGGGCTGACGTGGCATTTCGAGGATAAACCATGAACGAATCACAACCACTGGACAGTACGCAGCCGATACCAGACGACTCCAACGGCTCAAAACCACCGCAGCCAAAGCGTAGGCCCAGCGGATCGTCATCTCGTAAAGCACTCCCACGGCGCGGTACTACGGCCCAAAAACTCGCAAGTGCCACCCGCACAAGTGCCGTCAAAATCGCAAACAAAACGAATCGTGAGGTTGACGTTCTTTTAGGCAAAATAGAGCGGGCGGAGGATTGCAACAAGGTGATGGAAAAGTACGGCAAGGCTCTGTTGGCTGTACCTGACGATCAGGTTAAGCGGCTGGCCGTGGAAAACCCCAAAGCCTGCTCGATTGTCTTTGGCATCGCCGGCCAGAACCTGCAAAGACTGACCGAAAAGGCCGCAAGTCCGCTTACTATCAACGTGGACCTGACAGCCATTGCCATGGCCAGCCAGCGGATAAAAGAGAACAGCCGGCGCAGGGCAGAGCTTGAGGCGCGCCTTGAGCGATTGCAGTGGATGCTGGAAGCGCCGACGGAAGACGCAGTTGTTGACGTGCCGGCGAGCGCGGTGACTGACGGCGGGCAGGGTGAAGCGAAGACGATGGCCGCAAATATCGAGTCGGCAGAGGGGCAAGCGAAGGCCGGCGAAACAGACACAAAGGCTTGACGGGCGGGCTTGATCTGGCGACGTGTACACTACGAACATCGCCGCCATGCCGCGAGGTTGATAAAGCCAAGCGCCAGCATGTCGCCGGTTCTGGCGCGATCTGAATCTCGCTCTGTGAGTTGACCGCTACTGGCAAACCACTCGCCGCACCCAGCCGGCGTCCAGACCGGAGGCGGTCGCGCCGTTCTTGGAGTAGGTCCACGTCAAACGGTGCGTGCCGGCGGGAATGTTGAACGTCAGCGTCTGCCAGCCCACCTCGCCGGAAATCGCTCCCGGCTGGTTCACCCCGTCTATCGCGAACGTCAGGCAATCCCCGTTCAACTCCGAGGAGACCATCCAGTCGAAGCTCAACGTGCCCGGCCCTGTCACCGTCGTCTCAACCCACGATACGTTCAGGTCATTGACCTTGCCGCTCCACGCGGCTTGGCTGCCGTCTTCCGCAACCGTCGGCGTCCACAGCGCGTCGCCGTCAGTGCTCCATGTCAGGTTGGTCGCCCCCAACGCCTCGCCCAACATGGTCATCGCCAACCCGGAGGTTGTCATGCTATCGGACAAGGTGGACAGGGTGGACCCGCCCGAACCGGTGTCGAGACTGGCGCTGTGCAGCAGGTTGTTCTTGATCTGCTGCAAGTCCACCGCGTTGATCGTGCCGCTGGAGTTGACGTCACAGAGAAAGTTCGCCGGGGTCAGCGCCGCCAGCAGGTTGTTCTTCACCTGTTGCAGGTCCACCGCGTTGACCGTGCCGCTCTGGTTGACATCGCCATAGAGGGAGCGAACAAGCACCGCGTTGGTGCCCGAAAGCGGGTTGCCCGCCAGATCGGTCAGCCCGTTCATCACCACCGTCACCTTCGACTGATCCACCACACTGGTCAGGTTCAACGTCAGGTTGCTACTGACGATGCTCGCGCTCACAAACGTCGCGTTGGTCACCGTGAACTCCGTCGCATCCAGCGTGCCGTCGGACGCCGCCATCGCCTTGTTGAACGTGAACACCAGTTGCGTTGGCCCGCTCAACCGCGGCTCCACCGTCGCGCTGGGCACCCCGTTCAGGTTCAGGTTCAAATCGAATGTTCCCGCGCCTTGCGTCTTGCGCGAGACCGCCGTCAGCAGCAGCGGCGTCAATTGATAGGTGCCGGTGTTGGTCGTGGTCACCCCGGAAACGATCTGCACACTCTGATTAGTCGGAGCGATCCAGCCGGTGAGGTTGGTGTAGCTCAACGTATGGCTACCCACCACCAGCCCGCCCACGGTCTCGTTGTTGGTGTGCCAGTTGCCATCGGCGTCCACCTGCCACTTCGCCCCCGCGTCAATTGCCGCCTGCGGCGCAAGGATCACTTGTACCGAACCGGTGGACTGGTCGGCCTCGATCACGCCCGTGCTGTAGAGCAAGCTGGTGTTCCAATAGAGCGTGGGCGAGAGCGTGGGCAGATTGGTCGCGCTGAACGCTCCGCTGCTGCTGCCGAAGTCAAAGAGGTTGAACTGATCCCCCGCGTGCGGCGTGTAGCCGTTGAGCATGGACACGGTGAGCGTGCCGCCGAAGCTGAGCGCGCCGGTCAGGTCGAACTGGTCGTAGAGCCACGCGTTGGTGCCGCCGAGTTCCATCGTCATCGCACCGCCGCCGAGCATCGTCAGATTGCCGATGTCGGTGATGACGCCGAAACCGTTGCCGGGGGCGATGAGACCGGCATCGGAGATGGAGCCGGTGATGGCGCCAGTGCCGGTGAGGATGGCATTGGTATCGATGAAGAGGCCATTGGCAAACGAGTGCGCGCCGCCGAACATGTCATAAGTGGCGGATTGGATGCCGTCGCCAACGGCAAAGATCGAGCCATTGTTCACTGTGGTTGCACCACTTTTCAGCATGCCACCATTGAAATTGACAGGGTTGTCCGCCAGCAATTGATTTACTGCTACTGTCCCACTATTCAGTACCAGTGTTCCGGCGCGCAGATCCAGCGTGCCAGTCTGCGCTGCGTTGGTCACGTAAATGTAGCCTCCGGACAGGGTCACAAGGTTTCCGATTGATGCTGCCCCGCCAACGGTGTTACCCACGATGATATTAGAACTGATCACGCCGCCACCGTTGTTTACAGTCAGGTTATTGTATGGACCATAGGAGCCGACATAAATAGTGTCACTGTTGCTCCAGACCGATCCCGGACCACTCACCAAGACCCAATTATTGGTACAAGTGGTGGGCAAATAAAAAGGATAAGGATCGTAGCCACCCATGTAACAGTTAGCGCTGAGAACCTGGCCTCCATTGCTTATCGTAAGGCTGTTGCCAACACAGCCACCAAAATAGCCCAGCCACACCCGACCAACGCTCCAGACGGAGTCGGGATCACTCACCAAAACCGAGTTGTTGGTTGTACTAGCGTAACCTATCATACTCCAGTCGCTGGTGATGACCTTGCCTCCGTTAGTGATCGTCAGTTGATTGTTGAATGCACTTTCGTCACCGATCAGGAGACTGCCGTTAACCCAAACTGATCCGGCACCATTCACCGACACCATGTTGTCATGTACACCTATTCCGTATCCGCCGCCGATAGTGCTGTCTGCGGTGGACAACACACTGCCGCCTTGGGAAATGGATAGGTTGTTGAAAGATCCGCCATCGCCGACAAAGAAACTGCCGCTGTTGCTCCAAGACGAACCGCTTCCCGTAACGATGACCGTATTGTTGCTGGAGAGAGACGAATTGCCAATAACGCTGCCATTGCCAACCACGACACCTCCGTTGGTGATGGTGAGTTGGCTGAAAGAGCCGGTGTTGCCGATGGTCAGGGAGCCATTGAGGATGCCGCCGGAGACAGTCAGCGCACCGTGGTCTTCGTTGACGAAGTTCGTCAGATTGGCCACGCCACCGCTGATCGCCCACGAGCCGTAGTTGGTCGCCACGTTTACGTCGAGTTCGCCGCCATTCTGCTGGACGGTGCCCGAAGCGAGGTTCAGGAACACGCCGTCCATGTTCGTGCCGCTGTTGAGGACGAAGCTGCCGCTGTTGGTAAACACCAGCGGATCGAACAACCCGCCGTTTTGGATGAACAATCCCTGGTTGGCCATCGAGCCGGGCACGATCATGCCGCCGCTGTTCAACTGGAGTGTGCCGCCCGGCGAGTTCACAAACGAATCCGCCAGCGTCAGCGTGCCGCCGTTGACCGTCAGCGGCTGCGCGGAGAGTACCTGGCCAGCCTGGAGCACGCCGCCATTGAAGTTGAAGACGCTGTTGACGCCGTTGGTCAGCAGCAGCCGGTCCACCGCCACCGTGCCGCTGTTGAGGTTGAGTGTGCCGTAGAGGACATTGAGCGCGCCGCCGCCAGAACTGTTGGTCGCGTAAAGCTGGCCGCCGGAGACGGTGACGACGTTGCCTGTGGAGGTATTGGTGGCACCGATGATGACATTCGTGGCCCAGATCATGCCGCCGTTGGTGAGAAGGAGGCTGTTGCCCGAGCCGGAGTAGCCGACAAAGAGGCTGCTGCTGTTACTCCAGAGGGAACCGGAGCCGCCGACCAGCGCGCTGTTGTTGCTGGCCGAAGCGTTGAAGCCGATGTAGCCGATGCTGTCGAGAACATGGCCGCCGTCGGTGATGGTCAGTGAGTCGAGGTTGTTGCTGCCGACATACAACACTCCGCTGCCGCCGCCAACGGTCAGGCTGGCGTTGTCCACACTGCCTTGCAGCAGGCCAGGTCCCGACGGCAGATCTAGGTTGAGGTTGCCGGTAACCGCGTGGTTGCCGAAGTTGCCGTCGTAGCCGGCCCACTTGATGGTGCTGGCGTTCTCGAAGGTGACGCCCGGCAGAAATGGCGTGGTGTTGGTGCTGACACCGGCAAACTCCAACGTTGCGTTGGTGATAACGAAGCCGCCAGAGACGTTTAACGTGGCATTGGACACCAGCCGCACGTCGCCGCCGTCGTGATTGGTCAAGCCGGCCGCCGCGCCGATGGTCAGGTTGTTCCAAAGCTCGAACAGCCCAATGTTGTCAAAGGAAGTTGGATTGAAGGTCCCGCTCTGGAAGCTGAAAGTGCCGCCGTTGACGACGTGCGGGAAGAAGGCACTGCCGCCTGAAACGCTGAAAACACTGCCGCTGAAATTGTTCAACAGGGTCGCGTTAATTTGGCCGCCTCCCGCTACGGTTACACGGTTGCCCGAACCGCCCAAGCCGATGCTCAGAGGACCCGCGTTGCTCCAGATGGAACCGGCGCCGGTGACAAGTACCGCGTTGCCATTAGCGCCGGCAGCGTAGCCGATGAAGGCGTTGGTGTTAAACACCTGCGCCCCGTTGGTGATCATCAATTGGTTAGCTGAACCTGAGATGCCCACAAAAAGGTCTCCGGCATTGTTCCAAACCGAGCCGGTGCCGCCGACCAGCACCGTGTTGCTGTTGGCACCGGGGTCGTAGCCCACATAACCATAGGTATCCAACAGCAAGCCACTATTGGCGATTGTCAGGCTGTTACCGAAACCAGAGTCGCCAACCGAGAGAGCACTACTGTTGCTCCAAACGGAGCCGGGTCCTGTCACGACCACCGAGTTGTTGCTGACGCTGTTCCCATAGCCTATGTAGCCGAAGCCGTTGAGGACTTGACCGCCGTCGGCAATCATCATCGTGTTACTGGAACCGGCGAGCCCGACATACACATAATCACTGTTGCTCCAAACCGAACCAGCTCCTGTAACCAGGACTTCATTGTTGGTGCCGGAGAGTCCAACGAAACCGGAGGTGCCGACCACTTGGCCGCCGCTGGCAATAATGAGGCTGTTGCCAGAGCCGAAGCTGCCGACTTCCAACGTGCCGCTGTTATTCCAGACTGAGCCGGTTCCCGTCACGACCACCCAGTTGTTACTGGCGCCGGTCCAAGTACCGATGCAACCAGAGAGGTTAACTACTTGGCCGCCGTTGGTGATGGTCAGACCGTTACCGGAACCGTTATCGCCGACATTCAGCGTGCCGCTGTTGTTCCAAAGCGAACCATTGCCGCTGACCAGCACGCTGTTGCTGTTGGCGCCCGCGTTGTAACCCACCTCGCCGCCGCTGTTGAACACTTGTCCGCCGTCGGCGATGGTCAACAGATTACCGTCGCCGCTATTGCCGGCATATAAAGTGCCGTTGTTCGTCCAGATGGAACCCACGCCGGTGACCAGCGCCGTGTTGTTGCCCGCACCAGCGTTGTAACCGAGGTAGCCGGAGCTGTTGAATACCTGGCCGCCGTTGGCAACGGTCAAACTGTTGCTGGCGCCGCTGACGCCGACATACAAATAACTGTTGTTGTTCCAGAAGGAGCCGGGATCAGTGACCAAAACCCAGTTATTGCTGGCGCTGCTTCTCTCGCCGATGTGGCCCTGACTATCGAACACTTGGCCACCATTGGCAACCGTCAGGCCGTTGGCAGAGCCATAGTTGCCGGCATAAAGATTTTCGCTGTTCGTCCAGACCGAACCAGCCCCGGTGACCAGCACGACGTTATTGCTGGCGTCTGTGCTCTCGCTGATATGGCCGCGGACATTGAGCAGTTGGCCCCCGTCGGCAACCGTCAATTGATTGCCAGAGCTGCCATTGCCAACATACAAATAGCCGTTGTTCACCCATGCGGAGCCCGCGTCCGTAATCAGTACCGTGTTGTTGCTCGCGCTGCTGTTCTCGCCGATGTGGCCTTGACTGTCGAACACTTGGCCGCCACTGGCAATCGTCAACTGATTGCTGGAGCCGCCGTTGCCGATATACACATAACCGTTGTTCGTCCACATGGAGCCGGAGCCCGTGACCAGCACCACGTTGTTGCTCGCGCCAACGTCGTAGCCGATATAGCCGTAAGTGTTGAACACCCGTCCGCCGTTAGTCATCGACAGGGTGTTGCCGGAGCCGCTGCCGCCGACATACAGGTAGCCACCGTTTGTCCAGACCGAACCCGCATCGCTGACCGTGACGGCGTTGTTCTTGGCGCTGCTCGTGTAACCCACATAGCCGGTTTGACCGCCGACACGGCCGCCGTTGTTGATCGTCAACTGATTGAAGGAACCGGCGTTGCCTACATAGAGGAAGGTGTAGTTGCTCCAGAGCGAACCACTGCCGCTGACCAGGACCGCGTTATTGCTGGCGCTGCTTGCATAACCCACGTAGCCGGTCCTGTTGCCGGCAAAAGCGCCGTTGCTGATCGTCAACTGGTTGAGCGAACCGCCGTAGCCAACGAAAAGGCCATTGGCATTGGTCCAAGCCGAGCCGCTGTCTGACACCACCACCGCGTTGCTGGACGATCCCGCCCCCCAGCCCAACACCCCGTCCACGCTAGACACGCGGCCACCCGAGGTCACAGTCATTTGATTGCCGGGTCCAAAACCGCCGATGCGCAACGGTCCTGCATTGGTCCAGATCGAACCGCCGCCTGTCACGAGCGCCGTGTTGCTGCTGCTGCTCGCTGTCCTGCCCAAAACCGCCAGCGTGTCGTTCAGCACCCCGCCGTTGGTCACCACCAGTTGATTGTTCACCGCAAGGTTGCCCACCAACAGGCCGTTGGTGGCAAACCGGTTCGTCACAGTGAAACTTCCCAATTCGCCCGCGGGTTGAAAGCCGCTCAACATCACGTTGCTGCCTGCATAGGTGACTTGAAAGGAGCCGAGTTGGTCGAGCGACTCCAACTGCGCTCCACTGGCGACATTGCTGAAGTTGCCCGCCAGAGGGGCAGTCGCGGTCAGCACCGCAAACACGTCGGTCGCGCCAATCAACCCGCCCGCGTCCACATAATAGGGGCTCAACGTCACTTCCAACAAGCCATTGAGCGCAACATTGCCCTGGACTTGCAAAAACCCGCAGTCCATTCCTTGGGCCCGCCCCACACCGAAATCCAGCACCGACCCGGCCGCTTCCATGAGATTCCCCACGTGCGTCAGCCCTCCGGGCACTTGGGCTAGCACACCCACGGCAATCGTGCCAAAGTTGGTCGTCGTGACACCACCCAGAAAAAGCGTGCCCGCTCCCGCCAGCGTGCCGTTGGTGGAAATCATCAGACCGTTGGCTAAACTGTGGGTGCCGCCCAACAGGTTCAGCGTGGCGGAGTGCGTGCCGTCGCCCACGGTCAATTTCACCCCATTGGAAATGACGCTGCCCGCTGTTTCCAGCCGGCCTCCGTTGAAGCTCACCACGCTGGCCGCGCCGTTGGTCGCCAGCAGCCGATCCACGGTGGCGGTGCCGCTGTTGAGCGTGAGGTTGCCGCGGCGCACGTCGAGCACGCCGCCGCCGGCGCCATCGGAAACCAGCAAATGTCCGGAGCTTAACAACACGGAATCGTTGGTCGCTCCGTTCAACGCGCCAATGACGCAATTGCTGGTCGCGACCCATGTATTGCCGCTGATTTTCAATTGGTTGTTCGCGCCGCTATTGCCAATGATCAGGCCGTTGTAAAACGAGTTCAAACCGCCCGACAAGTTGAGCACGGCATTGGTGCCGGCATCGCCGCCCACGGCAAAAACACTGCCATTGCTGATGACCGTGCCGCTGCTGTTGAGCGTGCCCCCGTTGAAACTCACAATGCTGCTGCCGCCGTTGGTCGCGAGCAACTGGTTCACAGTGACCGTGCCGCTGTTGAGGGTCAACGAACCGCGGCGCACGTCGAGTGAACTGGAGGAAAAGACGGTGGCGGAGAGTTTGCCGCCGTTCACCACGATGGCATTGTCCACCGAGCTGGTTTGATTCCCCACGATGATAGTGGTTGACGCCACAGAGCCGCCGTTGCTGATGATCAATTCGTTGTCAGGACCCGCGTTACCCACATAGAGGGCGGTCGTGTAGTAATAGCCACTGTCAATCCTACCGCAATTCCAGACGGAGCCGAGGCCGCTCACCAGCACCGTGTTATTGCTCGCGCTGGCGTTGTTGCCCACATAGGCGAGCGCGTTCGACACCACGGCGCCATTGGCGATGGTCAATTGATTACCCGAACCCGAGTAGCCCACGTAGAGATTGTAGTTGCTCCAGACCGAGCCGGCATCACTCACCAACACCGTGTTGCTGTTGGCACCCGCGCTGTTGCCGATGTAGCCGTTGGCGTCGAACACCCGGGCGCCGTTGGTGATGATCAACTGGTTGCCGCCGCTCGATCCGCCGACCCGCAACTCCGAGGCATTGCTCCAGACGGTGCCGGCGCCCGTAACGTTCACCACGCCCACCGCGCCGGTGATTCCGCCGAGAATCGTATCGCCGGGGTTCTCCGAGGAACTAAGGACGATGTTCGAGACGGTATTCAGCCCGCCGAGAATGTTCCACGTCGCGGTCTGTCCCGTCGTGGCGCCGATGACCAGGTTGCTGCCGTGCGGGATGACGACGGCTGAGCCGGCGCGCGTGGTGAGCGTTCCCGCACTGAGGTTGAGGAAAGCGTAGTTGAACGCATTCCCGCTGCTGATGTAATTGTTGGTCACGTAAAGCCGGTCTGCGGTCACACTGCCGCCATTGACATTCAAACTGCCCCGCCGCACATCCAGCGCGCCGCCGGAGGTGTTGTTGGTCACCCACAAGTTGCCGCCCGACACATTGAGCAGATTGATCGAGGAGCTTCCTCCCGCTCCGACGATAGCGTTGGTCGCCAACACAGTGCCGTTGTCGCTGACGGTCAACTGGTTGCCCCACCCATTGCTGCCCACAAAAAGAGTCGCAGCATTGTTCCAGACCGAGCCGGCTTCGGCCACCAGCACCCAATTGCTGTTGGCGGTGCTGTTCCAGCCAATGCGCCCATCGGTGTCGAAGACTTGGCCGCCATTCGTGATCGTCAAGCCGTTGATGCCGCCGGAATAGCCAACATACAAAGAACCGTTGTTGCTCCACACGGAGCCGGGATCCGTGACCCACGCCGCGTTGTTATTCGCGCCGGAATTGTAGCCGATACGGCCGTCGGTGTTGAACACCTGGCCACTGTTGGCGATCATCAGGTTGTTACTGAAACCGGAGTAACCCACATAGAGAATGCTGCTGTTGCTCCATACCGAACCGGGGCCGGCGACCAGCACGACGACGTTGGTGCCGTTGTTTCCGACATAACTGGATGCAGTGGTCCTGAGCAGGTAGTTGCTGATGACCAGCACCGTGCCATGACTGCCGCTGGCGCCGACTGTCAGTGCGCCGAATCCGGCAGGGGAGAATTGCAATTGGTTGGTGGTGAAGCCGTTGAGCACGTAGCCGCCCGGAGAGTTGGTCATGTAGAAGGTTGTGTCGTTGTCACCGAGGGTCAGGCTGACGATGTTGGTGAGCGCCGAACTGGCATCCATGTTCAGGTTGTTGCCGAACGCGCCGGCCCCGCTGCCCCAAACCAGCGCGCTGCTGCGGAGGTTCCACAGGCTGCCAGACATCAGCGTGACGCTGTTGCTGCGGCCGCCGCTAGCACCGATGGTCAACCCCGCGGCGTTCAGCACGTAGTTGCTGACCATGAGCGAAGTGCCGTAAGCGCCGCCGTTGCCTACGGTCAGCGCACCGAAGCCGCTGGCGAATTGCAGTTGGTTGGTGGTGAAGCCGTTCAACACGACGCCGCTGGCGGAGTTGGTCATGTAAAACGTGGTGTTATTCTCTCCCAAAGCCAGACCGTAAATGTTGGTAAGGGCGGAACTGCCATCTATGTTGAGACTATTGCCAAATGCGCCTGCGCCACTGCTCCAGACCAGCGCGCCGCCGCCGAGATTGCCCACGCTGTTGGACATCAGCACCACGCTGTTGCTTTGGCCGACGCCGGTGCCGATGGTAAGTCCATTGGCTTTGAACGTGTAGTTGCTGACGATCAGGGCCGTGCCGGAACCGCCGGAACCAACCGTCAGTGCGCCAAAGCCATTAGGGAACTGCAACTGGTTGGTGGTGAAGCCGTTGAACACGACGCCGCTGGCGGAGTTGGTCATGTAAAACGTGGTGTTGTTCTCTCCCAAAGTGAGACCCGAGATGTTCGTGAGCGCGGAACTGCCGTCTATGTTGAGACTGTTGCCGAAGGCGCCGACCCCGCTGCCCCAGACCAGCGCGCCGGCGCGAAGGTTCCACACCGTGTTGGATTGCACAAAAACGCTGTTGCTTTGGCCGCCGCCGCTGCCGATGGTGAGTCCTACGCTGGCAACATAACCGGCGTTGGAAACGAGCACGCTGTTGGCGCAGGCGCCGGTGCCGCTGCCAACCGTGACCGCGCCGCCGGCCGTCAACTGAGCGCCGTTGAGGATGGCCAGGCTGTTGCCGGCTCCGCCATTGCCGACATACAGGCTGCTGCTGTTGCTCCAGAGCGAGCCGGCGCCGGCCACGAGTACGGAGTTGCTGGCGCCAGCATTACCGCCGAGATAGCCGGTGGTATTGAACACATGACCACCGTTGGCGATGGTCAGGCCGTTGCTGGAGCCGGAGTTGCCGACATAGAAGTTGCCGGTGTTGCTCCAAATCGAACCAGGACCGGTTACAAGCGCCGAGTTGTTGTCGGCACCCCCGTAATTGCCAATAGAGCCGGTCGGGTCGAGCACACGAGCACCATTGGCAATGGTCAGGCTGTTGCTGGAGCCGGCGTAACCGACATACAGGGTGCTGCTGTTGCTCCAAAACGAGCCGGCGTCAGTTACCAAAACCGCATTGTTGGCGGCGTTGCTATTGTTGCCGACGTAGCCATAGCCGTTCTGGACTTTTCCGCCGTTGTTGATGGTTAACTGGTTGAACGAACCTGTAGAACCGATAGTGAGGCTGCCGCTGTTGCTCCAGATCGAGCTGGTGCCCGTTACCAGCGCGTAATTGTTGCTGGAAAATGCCGAGTTGCCGATGATGCCGGCGCTGGAGGTCAGGATGCCCGCATTGGTGATAATCAACGCGTTAAACCACCCGTCAGTGCCGACCATGTAGGTGCCGGAATAGTTGACCGTGACACCAGCAATGACGTTGGTTGTCGGCTGGGGCGCAGGGCTGATCGTGAGGGTGAAATTCACGGTCGAGGCGGAGCCGTCATTGCCCACCACCTGCACGGTAAAACTGGCGTTCGTCGCCGTGTCGGGTGTGCCGCTAATCACACCCGCACTGTTCAAGTCCAAGCCCGACGGTAGATTGCCTCTCAGGAGGGACCACGTATAGGGCGTCGTGCCACCGCTCGCCGTCAAGGTCTGGGTGTAGGCCTCGCCGACAGTGCCAGATGGCAACGGACTGCTCGTCGTAATGGTCGGCGCAGCTCCGGGGGATTGCAGACGCAAAACGGTCACACCCCAGTGTTGCATGCCGCTGTAGGAGCTGCCCCACGTCATCGAATGGTCACTATTATCCCACGTGTTGTGAATGTAGATGGTGGAGCTGCTATCGTCGTATCCGAAGCCGAGCATGGTGTGGCCCTGGACTTGAATCAGCACGGGCCGCCCGGCGTCAATCTCAACCTTGAAATCGCTGAAAGTGAATCCGCGTGTGTTGCCCTGGTAGCCATAAATGTATTGGGTGAAATTGGAAATCACCGTGTATCCACGTGAGTTCACAAAGAGCTTCATGCCGTGACAGCCGTCCCGGCCCCTGGGTTCAGCACCGGTGTAATCGTTCATGGGGCTGCCGTCGGTATAAAACCAGAACGTCGTGCCGCCATCGCCATTGCCGTATTTGGATTGATTGGTGCCCATGAAGTCACCCGTGCAGTCGCCTTGAGTGTGCTCGGGCCAACCGTTGACGATGTAGGGATCGGGTCCGGAACTACCGGAAGGGCTCCAATAATCCTCGACATGCCCCCGAATCGTGCGACCGTCTATTCCTATGTGAGTGGCGCTGAGAGGAGATTCGCCATTCCCCCAGTAGATATTGTTATTGAGCGGGCAAACACCGCCGTTGGCGGGGCCGGCATACATGTTGGGATACCCATGATTGTCGTAATAACCCATCATCATCGCCGCGGAGGTGGCCGAACAACCGTAACACCACGTAAACGACGGCACAAGAGACAGCACATTGATCCCAGCTTGAGGGTCGGACTGGGGCGGCGATATGGATTCCACTGGGAAAGGAGGGGGGCGGCCTGGCACGACGATCTCGTCTATCTGTTTGCCATTTTCCCAGAAGGTTCGCTTCAGATAAGGATTGGCAGCAAAAGCAGCAGCTATCGAACAGTAGAAGCCAACAAACGCCAGCAACAGAATCACGTTGCCGCCGAGAAAACTCTGGAAGTAGCGATGTTTTCTCATTTCTGTCGGTGCTGACGGGACTCAGTTTTATGAGCTACTTGAAAGCCTGTAGCTGTGGTTGATATCGTCTGATCGTTGCCGTTGGTAACGATGAGCGCGTTGAACGCGCCGTTGGTGCCAATGTAGTAGCTGGTGGATACGCCGCTGATGATGTTGGTGATGCCACTCTCAGCCCAGGAGTGCGGGTTGAACCAGAGCCAAAGCGCGGCAGCGGCAACGAGACAAAAGCGAAACATCGGTTCCTCCGTGAGTCGGTGCGGAGTGTATGCCGCTGGCCGCTGAACGCAACACGAAACTGGACGGAATCAGGCTTGCCGTTGTTGCTGCATGCGCGCAAAAGTGGAGCGGTCAGGCGCGTCCGGTAACGGGCTGCGAGCAACGCGAAGCTCTGCGGCGGCGGTGTGGGGCTGACTCCCCGCGCCGCTTCGCGCCGTAACGGAGTCAGGTGTTAATGAGCGAAAAAGCAACACAGTGGCAACCGACCGCCAGAGATCGGGATACGTTTGATTTTCTTTGGCAACATCGTCGGCGCAATCCCGATTACCTCAAAGCGTGGTCAGAGCATCTGGCGCTTGAGATAAGGCGGGGCTTGTTACAACGAGAAATCGCCGCCGAAAGGACAAAGCTCAACGCGAAACTGAAGGCGCGAGGCAAAAAAGCCAAGGCCAAGGCGAAACGGACCGGACGCATGGTGTATATCGGCAGCATCCCGCTGGAGACGGCCAAAGAGAGGGAACTGCGGGAACTGTCTGCGTCGTCGAACAGCCTGCTGCTGGCTGCTGAGTTATCAGGGCTGTGGGGCGGCGGCTTGATTGACCCGGCACACGATACGGATGAGGCAATGCATGAGGCGCTGGCAAACAGCCGAGGCTCTTTCGGCCCGGCAGAGTGGCGGCGAGTGGCGCGCCGGTTATCGGCTCCGGCGGCCATCTGGAATTGGCGAGGCTCGGAGGGTTGCGCGTGGCAGAACACACCCAGCGAAAGTGGCGACTTCCACACGTTTGATGAACTACAAACAGTTTTGGAGGACGCCGAGCGGCGTGGAGACATCGAGGCGGTGTCAAAATGCCGCGCAAAGGTAAGGGAGTTGTTGGCGAAGCATTCGGGAGGCAGGCCGCCAAGCGGTGACAGCCACACGTTTGAGACGCTGGAGATGATGCTAACCGAAACGGCAGAGCAAGTGAAGAAGGCGGGTCGGATGGAGGCATTGGCGAAACGGCGTGGCCTTTCGCCCCAACAAGCCCGAATGACGGCGAACATGATTGCGCCGGGCAGCATCTGTAGCCGCTTTCAGGGAACGGTTGCCGAATACCGGGCCTTGTGCGACCAGTACCACGCCGAGGCAAAGGCGCGGATGAAGAAGTTTCTCCAAGACCATTCACTGATGGATTTCGTGTTGAACACGCGGTTGCCATTCGGAACCGTGAAGGATGAGTTGGGAAGAGTTTTCGAGCGCATCAAGCGGTTGCGGGTTGATGTCGGGCTGGATCGTGATGAGCACGCCGGCGAGTTACCGGCAAAATGGAAGGATTACTTGGCCCTATATGATGCGTGTGAACCACGGCGCAGGCGTAGGGCGGCGCTACGCCAGATTGAGAAGCAAGGCTTGGGTTTTGTGGATTCATTCCGGCTGCTGGAAGTCGCGCTGCCCGCCGACCAAATGGCGTTTGCGCGAAAACTGGACGCTGCGGAAAAAAAACCGGCGGAAGTGTTCAACATCTTCGTTGAGCTTGAACGCGATCCCGGCAGGCCGGTAGCAAGGGTTCCACAGGCGGCACGCGGGGAATATCGGGACGACAGCCAACCAAGGGAACAAGTCGCCGCCTCCGGGCCGGAAGACGCCGAAGATTTCGATTACGACGCAATAGACGCCAACCTTGGCCGAACTGAGCCAACAGTCCGATCAGACGCCGAAGGCAGCGTGAACACCGGCGAAGCTGCTTTCTTGCGCGAGTGGTTGCCACACTTCGCCGTTCCAGCCGTCACGCTGCCAGACTCGGCCAAGAATCAGCCCACTTCCACCCGAAAATCCTGGCTTCGTGAAGCTCGGCGGCGAATCGCTGCAGCATGACCGTGAGCCGGGTCAGGTTTATCCGCAAGATTAACCTGACCCATTTTTCTGCATTCACCTCAATTAGGGCGACAGCTCTCCAACCAGAGGGCGGCCTAGGAGAGAATCATGCAGAAAAAAGTAATATTCAGTCCGGTTGAGATTCGCGTATCTGCACGCGGCCTTGCGAAGGTATTCGGGAAACTCCACAGGCAAGGCGACCTGCTTGCAGATTCCAACAGCAATCCCGCGTTCTGCACCCGGTGCGGCGCTGTGATCTTTGCAACTGAAGGCTACAGCAGCGACCATGCCGGCGTCGGAGCAACGAAGTTTTGGTGCGAACGCTGCGCAACGGGAGGATCTCACGGCGATGATGACCCAAGACGACGTGGTAAGGGTTTGGGAGGAACTTTTGCGCCGGTTTAATCAGGACGAAATCGGCGAGTTTTTTGAAGGGTTTCACGATACTCTCCATTTTAGGCAAAGCTTTCAACCTCGCGGCTACACCCAGGAATTTTATGATCTTGGGGTCGAAAGCGCGAATAGGCTCCTGGGCACGTTTGATCCAAACCGGCCGACGAAGTTCTCCTGGCGCGTCGGGCTGTTCTTGGTTAAAACCATTTATTGCGCGGTAGGTTTTGCGGGGCGGTTAGCAGACAAGTTTCGTTTGCACTGTGACTTACTGCAAAACTGGCTGTTTCGCGGGGTGGTGAAGTTATCAGCGAGTCGCGACCGTTTCAGGAGGGTGCGCCGATGATCCCCGACGAAATGCTGGATCAAATTCGCCGGGCGAATCCGTTGGCGGACGTGGTGCGCGAAGCGGGGATCGAGTTGAAACCGGTGGGCAAGGAGTTGATAGGGCTGTGTCCGTTTCACGATGACCATCATCCGAGTCTGAGTGTGAACGAGGCGAAGGGTGTCTTTCTTCGCCGTTCGTGCGGCAAGGGCGGCGACGCGTTCAAGTTTGTGATGCTGCTCGAAGGGCTGACGTTTCCGCAGGCGGCGGAGAAGTTGGCCCGACGAGCAGGCATATCCTTGGACGGCATCAAGACGACTCCGCCAACACAGCGCCGGGAAGTGTGCGCGTATGACTACCGCGACGAAAACGACAAATTGCTCTTTCAGGCAGTCCGGTTTGTGCCCAAGGACTTCCGGCAACGGCGGCCTGACGGCAAGGGGGGATGGGTGTGGAATCTCCAAGGCGTGCGGCTGGTGCCGTATAGGCTGGGTGAGGTTCTGAATGCCTGTAATAACGGCAAGCGGATCATCGTTGCGGAGGGCGAGAAGGATTGCGACATGCTGGCTGCGCTAGGCTTCACGGCGACCTGCAATCCGATGGGCGCGGGCAAGTGGAAGGACGCCTACACCGCCACGCTGACGGGAGCGCACGTCGTCATCATTGCGGACAAAGACGGGGCAGGGCGAAAACACGCGGCACAGGTGCGGCGTGAATTGGAAGGCAAAGCGGCTTCGGTGAGGGTCATCGAGTTACCTGGCCGCGAGGGCCGGAAGGTCAAGGACGCGGCAGACTGGATTGAAGCGGGCGGGACTGCGGCGGAGTTGGAGGAAATCATCCGCACCGCGCCGGAGTGGGAGCCGCCAGTGGAAAAACTGAAACCTTCTGCAACTGCTGACCCGTTGCAGGCGGCAATAACTGACCCTCGCCCGAAGGTGCAATTGCCGGGCGAAGACTATCTACTGAGCGCGTTCGCGTCGGCGCTGGGCAAGGAGCTTTCCAGCAAGGGCATGCATCGGCTGAATCATCGGGCCGTTGTGTTGCGCGATGGTGAATTGCGCACCGTGACGCCGCAGGAGTTCCGCACGCTGGCGGAGCAACACGTCATTTGCTACCGGCAGCAGAGCCATCGGAAGCAGGTTTATGAGGTTGGCGTCACAATGACCGAAGACAACGCACGCGGGGTGCTGGCCTCGCCGCAATTTCTGGATCAACTCTTCGATGTTCGCTGCGTTAATTCGGCGCGGCTGCCCGTGCTGAGGGTCGACGGTCGGCTTGAACTGTTGCCGGAAGGCTATGACATGGAAAGCAAGACGCTGACGATGAGCGGCGGGCTGGCCTATAACGAGACGATGGACTTGGAGGCAGCACGGATCGTGATTGATGATTTGCTCGCGGAGTTCTATTTCGCTGACGGCCAGAGATCGAAGGCCGTGGCGATTGCGGCCATGCTGAGTCTCTACTGCAACGGCCTGCTACCGGACAAGAGCCTGCGCCCGGCTTTCGTTTATGTCGCCAACGCGGAAGGCGCGGGCAAGTCGATACTGGCGGCGTGCGCGATTGTGCCGACGATGGGCCGGTTGCCGACTGGTTCCAAGGCGGACACTGACGACGAAATGCGCAAGGTGCTTTTGACTACGGTGCGCGAGGCGCGGCAACTTGTGTTTCTGGACAACGTGAAGGGCAAGCTGAGTTCCGGCGCGCTGGAAGGGTTTCTGTCCGCCCCAACGTGGTCAGATCGGTTGCTGGGAGTGAACGAATTTTGCGCGGCGGACAACCGCGCCACCGTGTTCATCACGGGCAACGGCCTAACCGTCAGCCCCGACATGCGGCGGCGCAGTCTGTTTGCCGACTTACACCTTGGGGTTGAGCGCGCCGAAGATCGGAAGTTTAGCCGTGTGCTGGACGTGCCGACGTTGTTGGCAATGCGGGCGGACATCCTTGCCGCGTTATGGGCGCTGGTGCGGCACTGGAACGAAAGCAAACGGCCCGCGCCGAGCCGTGGACATTCGGCTTTCCCGACGTGGGCGAACATCATCGGCGGGATCGTCGAGGCCGCAGGCTATGATTGCCCACTCGAAACGGCCCAAATTGCTGCGACGGCGGATCAAGACGGCGACGACATGCGGCGGTTGGTGGAGGGAATGGAGGTCGGCACGGCATTGACCTTCGGCAAGGTGGTTGCCGTGGCCAAAGAAAAGGGATGTTTTGAAAACATCATTGGTGGCGACAATGCTGTGAAACGCGCAGATCGAGTGAAACTGTCCCGGTTGCTGGCGCGGTACGATAAACGGCTGGCGGGTCAGCGGCGGTTTGTCATCGAGGGTAAAGGTCACAATCGCAAATACCGAGTAGAGGAAGTGGACCCAGCAGCATGCTCGCATGCTGAACATGCTGTTTCCAACCATACAGGAAAAGACACAGTTTCGCGTATAGGACTGGAAGAGCATGCTGAGCATGTCGAGCATGCAAAAGCTAGGCCTTCGCCCATTGACGACGACGATGTTGTCAAGCATCGCGCCTACCGTGACCGAATGCGGCTAAATGCGTCGACGAACGATCAAACGCGCTCTGGCGGCATCCTGGACGAAAGGGCGGGGCTTCCATGAACGAGACAGCGAAACAGCCAGAGCCGGGATCGGGACCGGCAAACGTGGGCGGCGCACAAGACAACTTGGCAGTGTTCTTGTCCTTGCCACCGCCGCCGAGGGTCTTTTTGCGGAAAGAAGAAATCATCCCGTGGCTTGGCGTTAGCAAAACAACGGTTGAAGAATGGATGCGCTGCAAGGTGATTCCCGTCGTCAAGGTCGGAAAGATGCGTTTGTTCAACGTGATTGCCGTCGAGCGAGCGTTGGAACGATTTTCTGCGAAGGCTATCGGCGACTCTCAGAAACCGTGAAGCCCTGCGCGTGCCATTTGCGTGACATAGTTGGAGAGTTATTGCGAGAGCTGGCGAGGGGTGGTGAGGCGAAATCCCTCACGGAGAAATTCTCTCTCATGTTAGAGAAGTTTAGAAAACCCCTGCTCTATCCAACTGAGCTACAGGCGCGCAAAAACTTGCGGCAGTGCGGCGAACGTGGTGGGGTTGTTGCAAGGAACCGGACCTTCCCAAAGGCCAATCGTCCGCCGTTTCTGCTCCAGTGCCGAATGCACACAGCGTAAAGTTATTCCGTTTTCTTTATGCCTGGCCAGTTCTGCACGGTTCGCAAATTTACCCCGGGCATCATCAAACGCGAGACAAAAGTGTGCCGCAGCGTGTGGAACACCGCGTCCTCATCTGATTTCGCCGCCGCCGTCTTTTGCAACAGGACCACCGGCCGGGACCGTAAACCGTCGTGCGACAAGGGCTGGTTTGGCCGCCTCTGTCCGATGGACTGCATGGAGGCAACCATTGTCTTTGCATCGCGGTGGACGGGCGGGTATGCTGGCGGCGCAGTCGGAATTACTATGACGGAGATGGTCCAATCCTTGGCGGTGGTGTGCCTGATTTGGACGGCGCTCGTGGCCGCGTTTCTCGTCATCGTCTGGCAGCGCGGGTTTGCCCGGTTCGGACAGGGTTTTTTGCTGATGGTGATGACGGCGCTGATGGGGATGGCGCTGATGGCGGCGTCGGTGATCGGCGTGTGGGGCTATCAGGCATCGAAGGCAGTGGTGTCGCAAGAAATGGTGGTGGAGTTGGAGAACGTCGCCGACATCATCGAGTCGCAGGTCGGGGCCGGTATTGTACGCGTACAGCACGGACTCGAATCGCTGGGGCGCGATCTGGCTCCGTTGTTGAGCCGCAAAGTGCCAACCGCTCAACTGGAAAATGAACTGAGGGTCAACCTGCTGAAGGTTGACAACCGCTGCCTGCAAATCCGGATTGTAGACGCCGAACCGCATGTACTGGTGACGGTTAGCACCACAGCGACAAACGAGCCGCTAAACCGCATCGGCGCGGCGTTCACGGCCGAAGGCAAGAGCTTCGTCTCCGACGCGTATAAGTCGTCAGTTTTTGGGCGAAACGTCGTTTTCATCGGCGTCCCGATCAAGGATGAGAGCGGAACGGTCCTCGGCGGGATCAACGTCCGGTTCGACTTGGAGACGCTGCTGATGGATTACATCACGACGGCGCGTTTCAATCAGAGCGGTCACGCCCTCATCGCGTCGAGCGACGGCCGCGTCCTGGCCCATCCCAAGGCGGAGCGGATCGACGAAGACATTTCCTCCTACGCGGCCTTTCAACAGGCGCAGCGATCCGGTGGCAAAGGCTCCGTCGTGCAACGCAACAAGGAAGGCCGGGAGCGGCTGATGACTTATCGCACAATCAAGAATCCCGCCACGGTGGACGCGAAGCCGTGGATACTGCTGGCGGACATTGACCAATCCGAATCGCTCGCGCCGTTGCGCAAGCTGGAAAACGCGTTCGTCGCCGGACTGGCCGTGCTCATTGCCGCCAGCCTCGTCATCGCGTGGCAGTTGTCCGTGTCCATCAAACGCCCCTTGCGGGAGTTGCTCGCGATGGCACAGCGGGTCAAGAGCGGCGACCTGACGGCGCGCTCCGCCGTGGCCGGCCGCGACGAACTCGGCCGGCTCGGCTCGGCCCTCAACGAGATGGCCGAGGGGTTGCAGGAGCGCGAGCGCGTGAAGGACGTCTTCGGCCGCTACATCGCGACGCAGGTTTCCGACAAGATCCTGAAAGGCGAATTGAACCTCGGCGGTGAAATGCGCAACGTCACCATCCTCTTCTCGGACATCCGCGACTTCACGGCGATGTCCGAGGAGCTTTCGCCACGGCAGGTCGTGGCGTTCCTGAACAATTATTTTTCGGAGATGGTCGAGGCGGTGTTCGAACAGGGCGGCGTGCTCGACAAGTACATGGGTGACGGCATCATGGCGGTGTTCGGCTCGATGTCCGATCAGCCGGATCACCCGCGTCGCGCCGTGCTGGCGGCGTTGCGGATGAAGGCGCTGCTGGCGAAGATCAACGGCGAGCGCGGCATGGCCGGCAAGCCGCCGATTGCCATCGGCGTTGGCATCCACACCGACGACGTCATCGTCGGCAACATCGGCTCCAACCGGCGGCTCGAATACACCGTCATCGGCGACGGCGTGAACACCACCTCGCGCGTGCAGACGCTGAACAAACAATTCGGCACCACCATCCTCATCACCCAGACCACCTACGAGGCGGTGAAGGACAATTTTGAATGCCGCTTGATGCCGGACGCGCAGTTGCGCGGCAAGACCAAGACCTTCAGTTTCTACGAAGTGTTGAGCGCCAAGTCCTGACCCGGAGTCCATCCCCCCATGAAAACATCCCTCGCAGCCGCGATGGCTGCCTTGATCGCCACCAGCGCCCTCGCGGCGGACACCGCGTTTGTCCACGTCAGCCAGCGCAACGCGCGCTATCTCGAACTGGGCAACGGCACGCCTTACGTGCCGATCGGCCTGAACCTGGTTCATCCCGACGCGCGGGAGGGCGACGAAGCCGCCGGTCTGCAGTGCATGGACCGATGGTTTGACCTGCTCTCGAAGAACGGCGGCAACTACACGCGCATCTGGCTGAGCAGCGGGTTCTTCGACGTGGAGCACGAACGCAGCGGCGTCTATGACGAGGCGCAGGCGAAACGGATTGACGCGCTGCTGGCGCTCGCCCGCAAACACGGCATCCGCCTGAAGCTCTGCCTCGAACATTTCCGCTCGCTTGACGCCAACTATCACCAAAAGTGGGCAGCGAAGCCCATGCACCTCGTCGCCAACGGCGGCCCCGCGGCCAACACGGCGGATTTCATCGAAGGCGAGCGCAGCCGCGCGCAATTCAAACGCAAGCTGGCGTGGTATGCGCAGCGGTTCGGCGAGCGGCCGGAAATTTTTGGATGGGAATTGTGGAACGAGGTCAACTGCGTGGCGGGCGGCGACGTGCTGGCGTGGAGTGAGGTGATGCTCGCGGAACTGCACCGGCTCTTTCCCCGCAACCTCGCGATGCAAAGCCTCGGCAGCTACGACAGCGATTGGGGACTCAAACCTTACGAGCGCCTCAGCACCATGCCCGGCAACGACATCGCGCAGGTGCACCGCTATCTCGACTGCGGCGCGAAGTATGACATCTGTCACGGCCCCGTGGACGTGTTCGCCGCCGACGCGGTGCGGACGCTGCTCGCTCACAAACCGGGCCGGCCGGTGATGCTTGCCGAGAGCGGCGCGGTCGAACCGCGGCACGCCGGGCCGTTCAAGCTCTATGCGAAGGACACCGCCGGCATCATTCTCCATGACGTGCTTTTCGCGCCGTTCTTCGCCGGCGCGGCCGGGCCGGGCCATTGCTGGCACTGGAACCAATACGTGGACCACAACAATCTCTGGCATCACTTCGCCCGCTTCGCCGCCGTTGTCAAAGACCTCGACCCGCCCGCCGAGGATTTTCAACCGATGCAGCTCCAGCATCCGCGACTGCGCGTTTATGTGCTCAAGGGCAAGCGCACGCTGCTGGTGTGGTGCCGCGATTCGCAAAACGACTGGCGCAGCGAACTGGCCGACGGCAAAGCGCCCGAGACACTCGACGGCGTGAAGCCGGATTTATCGGAAGCGTTGGCTGGAATCAAACCAACCGGCACCAGAATTTACGACCCGTGGAAGGACCAATGGAGCAGCGCAAAGCTCGCGGGCAACTCGGTAACGCTGCCGCCGTTCAGCCGCTCCATCGTCATCCGCATGAGCGTGCGGGAGAAATAGAACGCGGCAATCCTGTCAAACCCAAGCGCGGAACAGGCTTTCACACTAGCGAAGACACCGAGTCGTATCGTGCGGGGAAAAGAGGGCAAAGAGCAGCGCCTATGGCTGATGCCTGTTGCCACGCAGGATGCGCGCCGGAAGTGTGTTGGCTCTAGCGTCAGGTGGGTTCTGCTTTTATTTGATGACAAAGAAATCAATATGCGCTGCAATGAGTTGGTCCGAGGAGTCAAATGAGCCTATGACCGGATAACAACCATCGCCCCATCCCGAATGGAAGAGTATTAAATTCTCTCCATTCTTCGCCAACGGCAATACAATATTCGCAATGCCGGCGCGAATGTGATCTGGATCGTCCATTCGTCGAAACCAACAGTCAGCCTGCTCATTCTCAAAGAGAGACTCATACCAAGTCTTGGGATCTGGCATGCAAGGACCGATTACTGATTCGTCTGCGAAACAAGCCGTACCGGCATCCACACCGAAACCAACGAAGTTATCGCCTTCCGGCTCCGGTCGCTTCTGCCCGTCAATTGCCAGCGGAACAGCTTTTCGATAAACTTCAGTTTCGGAAGAGAAAATGACTGATGCATACGCTTCGCGAATATGTGATCGGTCTTGCTTCTCACTCACGTCTGCAAGTGTGACGGAGACCGGAAATTTGCCGCGCGGCGCGATGATAAAAGGTGTGTTAACAGGTGATAGGCGCACGAACGGATCGCAAGCGACAAGGCGTCCGCTCGGAAGCATCAAGTTGCCACATTCCACTGTCCACAGAAAGCGTGGTCCATCTGCCGTGGGAAGCGTCGAGCCATTCTTTAAGGCTCCCCATGTTGGGTGATTCGGCCAAGTACCCACCGGTGGGCGTCGCGGACCTTTGCTGAACAGACGAGAAAATATAGTCATGCTGTGAGCCTAAGATCCTTGTTCACCCGGACGTAGCGCCGTTCGTTTGGCGCAAACCCGTCAGGTTCTTGAGATTGAGATTCTCATCGGGCTGTTGGCGTGTCAAGCGTGGCAGCTGTGATGAATCACGCTTTTCCAGTTCGCCGGGTGAGCGGTAATTGTGGAGCCAAGTCCAAGCGCCGTCCGGTCAAATGATCAATGGCTTTTTCATCCGTAAGACCGATATGACCGATAAGTCGTATTGGTAAGAGCCGTGGATTTCTGGTAATGAAGCGGACATGATTCGTCTCTCCTTTGGTTCACGGACGGCGGCGTGGGTCTCGGCGGTCGTCGCGATGCTTGCGCTCGGTGGTGATCTCAACGCCGCTCCGAAGCCCACCGCCAAACCCTCTGCCAAGCTTGCCGCCGTGCAAGTGCCGTCGCCGTTTCCGGGGCCGATGCTATCGCGGTTTCTCGACGGGCCGATGAAAGGCGTGGAGGAAATCGTGTTCGCGGTGCGCGTGCCGGGACACGATCACTGGTATGTCACGTTCGGCAACTACGCGGACTTTTCCGAATACCCGCAGAAGCTCGCGTTCAAGAAGGAGGACGGCGTTTACTGGGGCTACGGCGAAGGCGGGCGGCTCTGCCGGATGAATCTTCGCACCGGCAAGGTGACGACGATTCTCGAGGACGCAAAGGGCGGCGTGCGCGATCCCCAACTCAGCTACGACGGCAGGAAAATCCTCTTCGCCTACCGCAAAGGCGGCACGCATCCGTTCCACCTCTGTGAGATCAACGTGGACGGCAGCGGCCTGCGCCAGCTCACCGACGGTCCCGACGACGACATCGAGCCGACGTATTGCCCCGACGGCAGCATCGTCTTCGGCTCGTCGCGCTGCCGGCGGTTCGTGAACTGCTGGTATACGCGCGTGGCCACGCTCTACCGCTGTGACGCCGACGGTGGCAACGTGCGGATGCTCTCCACCAACAATGATCACGACAACACGCCGTGGATGCTGCCTGACGGCCGCCTGCTCTACATGCGTTGGGAATACGTGGACCGCAGCCAGGTGCATTTCCACCACCTCTGGACGATGAACCCCGACGGCACGGGCCAGACGGTGTTTTACGGCAACATGACCGGCGGCATCGCGATGCTCGACGCGAAGCCGATTCCCGGCAGCGGCAAGGTCGTCGCGTCGTTCTCGCCGGGCCACGGCCGGCCGGAGCATCTCGGCCCGATCACGATCGTGGACCCGCAGTTCGGCCCGGACGATCCGCGCGGCGCGCGCACGGTCAGCAAGACCGGCGATTGGAAGGACCCGTATGCGTTCGGCGAGAATTGTTTTCTCGTCTCGCACTCGCGCGGGCTGTTCGTGATGGACGGCGACGGCAACGTGGAGATGATTTATCAACTGCCGGAGGCCGAGCGCGCGCAGTTCCAGTGCAACGAGCCGCGCCCGATCCAGCCGCGGCCGCGCGAGCCGATCATCCCGGCGCGCGTGGACCTCAACGTGCCGACGGGGCGACTGTTCCTGGAGGACATCTACCACGGCCGCAACATGGCCGGCGTCGAGCGCGGCGCGGTGAAGAAGTTGCTCGTGCTCCAGCAACTGCCGAAGCCGGTGAATTTCTCCGGCGGCATGGAGCCGCTGACCATCGGCGGCTCGTTCACGCTGGCGGAGATCGTTGGCGAAGCGCCTGTCGAGCCGGACGGTTCAGCGTATCTTGAAGTGCCGGCGATGCGGTCGCTGTTTTTCGTCGCGCTCGACAAGAACGACCTCGCGGTGAAACGGATGCACAGTTTCGTCACCGTCCAGCCCGGCGAGACCATCGGCTGCGTCGGTTGCCACGAGAACCGCCAGAGCGCCGCGCTGTCGTCGCGCGCGTCGCTGCTGGCGATGAAACGGCCGCCCAGCCCGATGCAGCCGATTCGCGACGTGCCCTCGGTGCTCGATTTCCCGCGCGACATCCAGCCGATCCTCGACCGGCACTGCACGCAGTGCCACAACGCCGACCGGCGCGAAGCGAAGGTGGACCTCACCGGCGACAAGACGCCGACATATTGCATAAGCTACTGGACCATCACGACGCGCGGGTTGATCTCCGACGCGCGCAACCAGCCATATGCCAACCGCGCGCCCTATACCTACGGCAGCTCCGCGAGCCGGTTGATGAAGCTCATTGACGGCAGTCATCACGACGCGAAGCTCAGCGACTTGGAGCGGAAGACGGTGCGGCTCTGGATCGAAACCAGCGCCACCTATCCCGGCACCTACGCCTCGCTCGCCAGCGGAGCCTATCCGGCGCATTTGCCGTATGGCGCGATGATGCAACGCTGCGGCGAGTGCCACCGCGGCGCCGAACGCGACCATCGCGGCAAGGAGTTCACAACGCTCGTCATCGGCGGCGCGCACGGCCATTACCTCGAACCGCTCGAGAACATTTCGCGGCCGGAAAAAGCCTATATGCTTCTGGCGCCGCTCGCGAAGGAAGCCGGCGGCCTGCAACTCTGCGGCAAACCGGTGTTCGCAAGCGCCAGCGATCCGCTCTACCGCGACATGCTCGCCGCCCTCCGCGACGCGCACGACCGCCTCATGGCCGACAAGCGGTTCGACATGCCCGGTTTCCGGCCCAACGAGCACTACATCCGCGAAATGCAACGGTTCGGCATTTTGCCCAAGAGCCTCGGCCCGAACGATCCGATTGACGTTTACGCCACCGACCGCGCCTATTGGGATTCGTTTTATTACCGGCCGGTCGCCACGGCTGCGCGCTAGCCCACCAACAACGCAGCGACACGAAGCGCCGTGAACACGAGCACCTCCACGAACCCTGCCGCAGCCAACAAGGCTCCCGTCACCACCGCGCCCGGTGCGGCCTCAGCATCCGCGCGCGTCGTATCCATAGATGCGCTGCGCGGCTTCGACATGTTCTGGATTATCGGCGGCAAACCGGTGGCCTACGCGCTGGCTGCGGCCGTGATGCATTCCTCAAAACCGCCGGATTGGTTGAAGACGCAACTGGAACACACCTTCTGGGTCGGGTTCTCATTTTACGATTTAATCATGCCTCTGTTCCTGTTCATCGTGGGTGCGGCGATGCCATTCTCTTTCAGCAAACATCTTGCGTCGGGTGAACCACACGGGGCGATTCACCGCCGAATGGCCTGGCGTTTCGTCGTCCTGTGGGTGCTCGGCATGATGTATCAGGGCAACCTGCTGAAGCTGGATTGGGCGACGCTCAGGCCATTTACCAATGTGTTGCAGTGCATTGCCTGCGGCTACGTCGTAACGGGCCTGATGATGTTGCATGTGCCGCGCCGGTTTCATGTGTGGATAACGGCGGGATTGTTGGCTGGCTACTGGCTGCTCATGACGCTGGTTCCGGTTCCCGGTTTGGGCGCGGGCGTGATGGAAGAAGACCGCAATCTGGCCACTTACCTGGACACGCTAATCCTGGGCAGTCATCGGTATGATGAAGTCGTCAAAGGGGTTCACCACACTCACTACGCTTTCATCCTGCCCATCATGAATTACAGCGCGATGGTCATGATCGGGATGCTCGCTGGGCGTTTGCTGCAATCGGATCGTCCGCCGCGAAGCAAGCTGCTGTGGCTGCTGGGAGCTGGCGCGGGGAGTGTTGCATTGGGCTGGCTGTGGAGCGTCTGGTTCCCGATCATCAAACCGATTTCCACCAGTTCCTATGTCCTTTGGTCCAGTGGCTGGTGTTTATGGCTGCTGGCGTTGTTTTACGGTGTCATTGATGTGCTGGGCTGGCGCGCATGGTCGTTCCCGCTTGTTGTGATTGGGGCAAACGCGCTGTTTGCCTACATGACGTCACACTTGTTCGGGGAACAGATTTGGGGCATGTCCCGCGTGCTGTTTGGAGGATTGGCAAACCACGTTGCGTCTTTCGGCTTGGGCGGTTTCGTCAGTGCTGCTGGCTTCCTGCTAATCCAGTGGTTTACATTATGGTTCTTGTATCGAAACAAAATTTTCTGGAAGGTCTAACATCACAGGCAAGGACAGGCCGTCGAGAGCGCACGATCAGAAACCGACACACACCAACTCATGAAATACCTTCCGCACTTCCTTGTTGTCCCGTTGTTGGCCTTGACCACGTCGGTTCTTGTTGTTTCCTGCGGCCAGCCCACCGAAGCGCCTCGCGAAGCCGCCAGCGCGCCCGCCGCCGCCACGGCCGCCGATTACCAGCCGCTCACCGGCCGGTGGGCGAGGACCGACGGCGACTACGCCATCGAAATCAAGGGCATCAACGCCGACGGCAAGGTGGACGCCGCCTATTTCAACCCGCGCCCGATCAACGTCGCTCGCGCCGAAGCTTCGCGCGACGGCGGCGTGTTGAGGTTGTTCATGGAACTGCGCGACTCCGGCTACCCCGGCTGCCTTTACAAGCTCACGCTCGACAAGTCCGCTCGCACGCTCACCGGCACGTATTTTCAAGCCGCCCAGAACGAAACCTACGAGGTCACCTTCGAGAAGGCGAAGTAAGCCGCCGTGCGGCGCCCCTCAGGAATCCGTTGAATCCTGACGGTGATGTTTGCGGCGAAAACCGGCGGGCGCTTCGTCGGTGACCTGCTTGAACACGCGGCTGAAGTAGGCGCGATTGGGGAATCCTGTTTGCTCCGCAATGGCGTCAATCGTTTCCCCGGTTTGCAGCAACAACCGCGCTGCCTCCCGCACGCGCATCTCCGTGACGTAGTGGGCGGGCGTTGTGACGAAATGGCGGCGGAAGGCGCGATTAAAACCGGCGACGCTCAGGCCGGCGCGCTGAGCCAGCAATGGCATCGTGAGTTTCGCGCGCAGATTCTCCTCGATGTGCTGGCGGACCCGGAGCAGATGTTCCGGCAGCGGCGGCTGCCAGCGAAGTTCCCGGCGTGAGAGGACGACTTGCAGCAAGGCGAGACTGTTTCGATAGATCGCGTCGGTCGGCCCCCAGTCTTTGTCGGCGAGGATGAGCCGGCGCAAGTCACGAATAAGACACAACTCGGTATCGCGCGGCCGCAGCAGCGCCGGCACGCTTTGGCCGGGCGCGAGCTTGCGTGTGAAGCTGAATGCCAGCCAGAATGTCGGCACCGGGTTGCCGCCGAGACAGTGGAAAAGACAGTGCGGCGGGATCAGCATCAAGTGCGCCGGCGTCAGTTCAACCATCCGTTCGCCAAATAGCACACAATGGCCCCGTTTGCCGTTGTAGTAGAGCCGCCAGAACGGACTGAAGACGCTGGGAAAATTCCACGCGGCATTGGCCGGGATGAATCCGCTCTCGTGCAGCGTGATCCCCGTGCGGCCTGGCTTTACGCCGAGCGGATCGAACTCGACGCCCACGCCGGAAAACGGCCGGTTGTAGGCGCCGCGGTTGATCTGGCCTTTGAGCGGATCAGACACAAATTTGACCGTAGCGGACATAGACGGCGGCGACAAGAAAAGAGTAACAACGACGGCGAGTATAAAAGGACAAGCCATGAAAGAACCGTTGTCTCTCATGAACCGGCGCGAATTTCTCCTCGCAACATCGCTGGCCGCCGGCGGTGTGCTGGCGGGTTCATGCGCCTCGCCTGGCCGCAAGTCGGCGACGGGCGGCACAGCGCGCATCCGCTGGACGCGCAACAACGCTTCACGGCTGTTCATGGATGTCGCCTGCGAAGGCCGGTCGTGGGTCGCTTCGGAGTTGGTGCGGGTGCTCGACGGCACCTGCCGCCTGCCCGACGGGGCGCAAGCGATCCTGCTCAATGCCAGCCGTCCCCACGCCTCTCTCGGGCCGCTGCGCGTGGAGTTGCTGCATCAGGTCCGCGACAGCCGCCACGGTTTCGGCGAGGACTTGCTCGAAGCCACGCTGATCGTGCGCAACGCATCCGACCGGCCACAGTCGGTGGAGGTTGGGTTCAGCACGTCGGTGCAACCGGCCGGAATCATCGGCGTGCCACAGGTTTACGTGCCGTTGAGCGCGGCGGGATTGTGCGGCGACGGACGTTTTGCGGCGTTCGGCGTCAAAAACTTTCACAAGGACTGCAACCAAACCCTCGGCGCGGGCGAATTCACGTGCCATTACCTCGAACCGATGGCGAGCCATCCGTCCGAGCGCGAGACGCGCGCGCTGCTGCTCGCGCCGGTGGTGGATGTATTCGATCCGCAACAACCGTGGCGCCTAGCGCTGTTCACTGCGTCGGATGAACCGATGCGGTTTGGGACGGTGAAGAAGGCCCCTCTGTTTGGCGGTCCGGGCGGCGCGGAGAAGAGCGGTCACACCATCTGGCGCGCGAACCGCTGCGTCACGCTGGCCGCCGGCTCGACGCTCACGCAACGTTGCTGGCTGCTGCTGCACCAGGGCGACGCCTCTGTGGCGTGGCGGGCGTTTCACCGCTTTGCGCATCGGGAGGAGTTTGCCGTGCCGGGCTGGGCGCGCGAGATGAAGGTGCATTACTACGATTTCCTCTCGTCGGCGCAGGGCGAGAAGGGCCGGCGCGGCGACGGCTACGAGAGCGACCTGCCGCGCTTCCGCGAATTCCACGTCGGCATGGCGACACAGCACGGTTACTACCCGGCCATCGGCGATTTCATTCATCCCAAACGCAAGAGCTGGCAGGCGATGCGCGGCGACAAGCAGGGCGCGGCGGAGATGTCGTTCGACAAAATGCGCGCCCGGATCAAGGCCACACGGCGGGTCGGAGCGAAAGCCGCGATCTACATGCACGCGGCACTGTTCGACGACGCTGCCCCGTGTTTCGCACGGCTGCGTGAGAGCGTGCAGGTGGACGCGAACGGCCATCTCATGAACTTCGGCTGGACCGGCCCCGACACCGCCGGCAAGACTTGGCGGGCATCGCTCGGCTCGGCGGAGTGGCGCGACCATCTGCTCCAGCAGGCCAGGTGGATCATGGACATCCTGCGGCCCGACGCCATCGTCATGGACGAGACGTTCGCCGGCCTTGGCTATGACCACCATGCCAACCAGGCGGGAGCGACCTCGGCCGGCGCGATTGACTTCTATCGCAAGCTGCGCTCGCTGGTGCATTCGTTCGGCCCGGACAAGGCGTTTTTCACCAGCGACTGCTCAATGTCGCCGTTCGTGCTCTGGGCCGACGGCGAATGCGGCGACCACGCCTACCCCGGGTCGCTGGGCCATCCGCTCTACACACAGGAACCGGTGCGCTACCTCGCCGCGCTCGGCGACAAACCGTGGCGGCCGTGCGCGTGGGATTTCCAGCGCATGTGGCCGGCGCAGATGAAGCTCGCCCGCCAGGTCGGCGCGGGCGTCGGCGTCTCCAATGGCTGGATTCAATACACCGGCCTCACACGGCTGCCCGTTGACGTGCAGATCCAAACCCTTGCCGACATCAACACACTATTCAAAACCCGCCTATGAAATCACTCCGTCTGTTCATCCTGATACTCTGCGTCGCGGCCGGCGGCTCGCAAGCTGCCGAATTCCATGTCGCGCCCAACGGCAATGATGCCAATCCCGGCACGAGCGCGAAGCCGTTCGCGACGCTGGAGCGTGCGCGCGACGGAGCCCGCCAATCCAAAATCCAAAATCCGAAATCCAAAATCGATGTCGTTATTCATGGCGGCACGTATGAACTGGCGCGACCGTTCGAATTGACGGCGGCCGATTCCGGCAGTGCGAAGACGCTGGTCGTTTATCGCGCGCGCAAAGGCGAGACGGTGCGGATCAGCGGCGGCAGGACGGTGACGGGTTGGAAGCCGGTGACGGATGCGGGCGTGTTGAACCGTCTCGACCCGTCGGCGCGCGGGCATGTCGTGCAGGCGGACCTGCGCGTGCTCGGCGTGAGCAACTTCGGCACGATGGGTGGCGGCTTTGCGCTCGGGGGCGGGCCGGGACTGGAGCTTTTCTTTAACGACCAGCCGATGACACTGGCACGCTATCCCAACGACGGGTTTATCAAGATCACCGACGTCAAAGGCCCGACGCCGGTGGACGTGCGCGGCACCAAGGGCTGCAAGGAAGGCGTCTTCACCTACGACGGCGACCGGCCCGCGCGCTGGGTCGGCGAGAAGGACGCGTGGGTGCTCGGCTACTGGTTTTGGGATTGGGCGGAGGGACGGCACCGCATCGAGTCCATAGACGCGGAGAAGAAGGTCATGACGCTGGCGAGGCCCCACCACAGCTACGGCTACCGCAAAGGCCAGTGGTTCTATGGTTATAACCTGCTCTGCGAAATTGACCAGCCCGGCGAGTGGTATCTCGACCGCGGCGCCGGCACGCTTTACTTCTGGCCGCCGTCTCCGGTTGAAAAAGGCCGCGCCACGGTGTCGGTGCTCTCGAATCTCGTCACGATGACCAGCGCGTCGCACGTCACGTTGCGCGGGCTGACGTTCGAGGCGGCGCGCAACGACGCCATCCTCATGAAGGGTTGCACCAACAGCCTCATTGCCGCCTGCACTATCCGCAACGCCGGCAGTTGGGCGGTGCAGGTTGGCGGCGGCCAGAATTCCGGCGTCGTCGGCTGCGACATCTACGCCACCGGCGATGGCGGCATCAACTTCAGCGGCGGTGATATGAAGACGCTCACTCCCGCCGGTCTCTACGCGGAGAACAACCACGTCCACCACTGGAGCCGTTGGAACCGGATGTATCGGCCGGCGATCATGATCACCGGCGTCGGCAACCGCGCCGCGCACAACCTGCTGGAGAACTCGCCGCACACCGCCATCGGTTTTGGCGGCAACGACCACGTCATCGAGTTCAACGAGATCCACAGCGTCTGCCACGAGAGCAACGACGCCGGCGCGATCTACTCCGGCCGCAGTTGGACCATGCGCGACACGGTCATCCGCTGCAACTATCTCCATCATATCAACGGCTTCGAGGGCCGCGGCTGCGTTGGCGTGTATCTCGACGACATGTATTGTGGCACCACCATCACCTCCAACCTCTTCTACAAGGTCACGCGCGCCGCGTTCATCGGCGGCGGCCACGACAACAGCATCGAGAACAACATCTTCGTGGACTGCAAACCCGCCGTCCACGTGGACGCGCGCGGCATGGGCTGGGCGCACGCGATGCCGGAGGGCCTCATCAAGGAAGGCCGCGAGAAAAGCACGCTCTACGGCATCCGGTACACCGAGCCGCCCTACGGCACGCGCTACCCGAAGCTCACCGGCATCCTCGACCACGACCCCGCGTCACCGACCGGCAGCCTCATCGCGCACAACGTCTGCCGGGGTGGCAAGTGGGATGAGATCGAGAAGAAGGCTCAGCCATTCGTCACGCTCCAAGACAACCTGCTCGATGCCGACCCGCGCTTCGTGAACGCCGCGAAGCTCGACTTCCAGCTTCGCAGCGATTCGCCCGCTTTCAAGCTCGGCTTCAAACGCTTTCCCATTGAGAAGATCGGCCTCTACCGTAGCGCCGACCGCGCTTCGTGGCCGGTGAAACACACCGGCCGCCCGATGGCGGAGCCGCCCGCCAAGTAAAGGAGAACCCGACCATGGGCATGTTCAACACGACTGGAAAAGTGGCCGGCGCGGAGATGCGCAAGGACGACACGCTGAAAAAACTCGACCGCATGAACAAGGCGTTGCGGCATCAGGAGCCGGACCGTGTGCCGATCAGCGATTTTTTCTGGGGCGGCTTCACCAAGCGCTGGCGCGAGGAACTCGGCCTCGCGGCGGACGCCAACCCCTACTACCACTACGACCTCGACTGGATCGTCACGATCCCAAACATGGACCCGTGGATACGGCCGTTCGAGACGCTCTCGGAAACGCCGGAGGAGGTCACAGTGAAGACCGGCTTTGGCGCGATCATGCACAAACATTTCTCCTTCCCGATGCCGGAGATGCGCGCGTGGGAGACCGACACGTTCGAGAAGCTCCAGCGCGCCGAGTTCGACCCGCCGGACGACGCGCGGCGGTTTTTCAGCGCGGGTGACAACCAGATCGCCGGCGTCGGCGACGGTTTCCAGCGCAACTCGCCGCCGTGGATCGAGACGGTGAAGTCGCTGCGGCCGGATTTTCCCGTCTATGGCAGCATGATGGAGGCGAGTGAATGCCTGACGCGGCTCGTCGGCCAGGAAAACATGATGATGTGGATGGGCGAGTATCCCGACGAGATGGGCGAGGTCATCAACCGCATCGGCGCGTTCTATCTCGCGATGGCGAAGGCCGAGATCGAGGCGGGCGCGGGCCTGCTCGACGGTTTCGTGATCTGGGGCGACGTGGCCTACAAGAAATGCACGTTCATGTCGCCGTCCTACTGGCGGCAATATTTCAAACCGTGGGTCGCGCAGATGATCGCGTTGGCGCACGCGCACGGCCTGCCGGCGATCTATCATGGCTGCGGCAACGTGAAGGCGATTCTGGAGGATTACATTGAGATCGGCCTCGACGCCTACAACCCACTCGAAGCCAAGGCCGGCATGGACGCGGTCGAGTTGCGGCGGCAATACGGCCATCGCCTGGGCTTCTGCGGCAACTGCGACGTGCAGGTCTGGGAAAGCGGCGACCGCGACGCGATCAAGCGCGAGGTGTTGCGCAAGCTCAACGCGGCCAAAGGCGGCGGCCTGATTTTCCAGAGCGATCACTCCGTCACCAGCGGCGTGTCGGGCCAGAGCTACGACTATGTGGTGAAGCTGGTGCGCGAGTTCGGCCGCTATCCGCTGCAACTCGGCGAATTTGATGAGGCGATATGAAACTGACCGGAGTGATTGTTTCGACGGGTCTGTTGCTGGCGCCGCTGGCGTCATTGCGCGCGGCGGAGCCGGGGCTGGTGGCTCACTGGAACTTTGATGAAGGAAGCGGTGTCATTGCCAGGGATGTTACCGGGCAGGGTCGTGACGCGACATTGAAGAATGTCGAGTGGGTGCCTTCGCCGCGCGGACACGCGTTGCGGTTCGACAGCAAGAAGAGTGTGGTGCGATACGGCGGGGTGGATTCGATGAACCTGAACGGCGATGTGACACTGGCCGTCTGGGTGAAGACGGATTCTGCGGTGGCGCCCTACACGCACCGGCTGATCTTCGGGGATGACGGCCCCGGTATCGCACGCAATCTGCACCTCAGCCTCGACAGTTACAATCGCTTGAGCTTCGAGTGGGCCGACGGTCGGAGCAATGATTCGCTGCTCGCCCCTGCCAGCCTGCTCAACGGCATGTGGAAGCACGTGGCAGTGGTGGCCGATTCGCAGGCCCTGCAGATCGCGATGTATGTGGACGGGGTCGTGGTGGCGCACAAGCCGATGTCGCTGCCCATCAGCAAAGCGCCCTTCAAGGAGCGGCTGACCGGCTGGTTCTACAACGGATTCTTCCAAGGCGAACTGGACGACATCCGGCTCTACAACCGCGCGCTGGCGACGAAGGAAATCCAGCGGCTGTTCGCGGCGCAGGCCGATGTGCAGGCGGGTGCGCCAATGGTGCTGTTTGATGGCTCGCGCCCGGAGCCGCGCGGGATCGTTTCGGCGACGTTCCGCAATTGGAGCAAGCAACCGCGCCGGCTCGAACTGGACTGGCCGGAGGCGGTGAAGCGGGAATGGATGCTGAAGCCGGGCGCGGCGACGGAGGTGACGGTGGGCGAGGTCGCGCTCCAGCCCGTGTGGCGCAGTCGCAACGACCTTTTCACTTGCGAGCAGAAGGCGAGTGGCGCGGCGGCGGTCGTGGTCCACAGGGGAGACGCAGTCGAGCGAATGAGTCTGGGTTTGGCGGCGCAGTTGATGCTCGAACCGATGCGAGTGCAGGTGAAAGACCCGTGGCAGCGGAAGATGGCGCCGGGAAAGACCGCGCGCCTGGAGTTGGACGTGCAGTTCGCCATGCCCGCCGAGCAGTTGCGCCAGGGAACGCTGCGGGTCCGGCTCGTCTCGCGCGGGACCGGACAAGAGGCGTCAGCGCGGCAGATCAAGTCGCCCCGGAGTCAGCAATCGCTCACGCTGGATGTCCGCGCCCTGCCGTGGGGTGCGTATGATTTGCAGGTGAGTTTCCACGACTGCGCAGGCCGTGAAGTGGTCAGCGTGAAACGACTCGCCACGGTCCTGCCGGACGGCAAGCAGCAGGTCCGCGTGCTCAACAATCTCGTGAGCGAACTCATGGATGCCCGCGCCCGCGGTTTGCTCAAGAGCCGCCGCATTGAGTTCATGAATCCACGCGATGGCTGGGTGTGGTTCTGCGCCGCGGGAAATTGCGCGCTGGCGCTGGGGGACGACCGCGTGCTCGCGGCGGAGGAAGGCAAGCCCGCCGCCGAGGCCATGCGCCTGTTGCCGGCGGGCCGGCATGTGGTGCAGGTCAGCGGCACGCCCGGCGATCTGGTCGTCCGCGCCATCCCGGCATTGGTGTATAACGTCTATCCCTCCAGCCCCATGATTGCGCCGTTTGGCGCGAACACCTGGGAGCGGTTGCGTAAGCACACGCTGCCCAATGCCAATATGATCGAGAGCCATCTCGTGGATGTCCCGGAACAGAAGGAATGGATCGCGCAGGGAAAGAAGTGGCTGGCAAATGTTCAGGCACCCGGGCTGATAGACACCAAGGACTGGACCGAGGAAAAACTGTTGGAGGTTTGGCTCAAGCCTGGCACGTCCACCGCGCACGCCGAACGGCCCGGCCTCGAACTGGCAAAAATCTCCGGCATGCAAGTGGACGAGTATTACCCCGGTGCCAAGTCAACGCGGTTCATGGTGCCGCTGGCGCGCTCGATCGCGCGTCTCGCCGAGCGGCCTGATTCCGCCGGCAAATTCTGGATTCCGTTCACAGCCGGAAAGTTTGGCGCGACGCCGGACAATCTGCTCATGCGAACGCTGCTCGGCGCTGGCTGGCCGTTCTCGGAGGAGGTTTACGCCGGCGAAATGCCCACGGAGGCCGAGAACCTCAGCCATATCCGCACACAGTTCCGCAGCGTCGCCGAAAGCTACGAAAGCGCCCACCCCGGCTCGTTGCGCCGGATGATCTTCACGCCGATGTATGCCTATCTGCCCTACTGCACCGCCAACCGTTGTCCGCAGGCCGACTTCCGGGTCCACCTCGACATGCAGATGCAGATGCTCGCTTGCGATCCAGCCTTTTTCGGCCTGTGGGGCGTGCAGCCCTACCGCTCCAATTACGTTGACGAGGAAATCCTCAACTGCATGGGCCGGCTCCTGCGGCACTACTGCATCGAGGGCAAGACCGCGCGGATGTTGAGCGACCCCTACGAACTGCGTCACGTGACCGATCCGGACTTCGAGGCAGGCACGGCCCACTGGCAGTTCGCCGCCGCCGAAGAGGGCGCGGTCGGCGCGGGCCAATTCGCCGGCTACGGAACGATCGAAGGCCGCTATCCCGGCGGCGCCATGGGCGACACCTTCCTGCGCATGAAGCGCAGCGCCAAACGTCCGAACGTCGCGAGCCAGCAGGTGCAGGGTTTGACACCAGGCCGGCTGTATTCGCTCAAGCTGATCACGGCCGACTACGGCGACCTGCGCGCCGGCAAATCCCGCAAAGCTGAACAAGCCGTTTCCATCACGCTCGACGGCGCGGAAGTTCTGCCCGGCGGCTTCAGCCATCCTTTCCCCAGTGGTCGCGAACTGAAGCAGTTCACGACCAAGAATCCTTTCTGGATGACCTACCACTGGCTGCGTTTCCGTGCCGGAGGCCCGACGGCGAAACTCGTCATTACCGACTGGGCCAAGCCCGACGCCCCCGGCACCCCCATCGGCCAGGAACTCATGCTCAACTTCATCGAACTTCAACCCGTCTTGGAATAGTCAGCGCCACTGAAGAACCAACATGGACTCCATCACTCCCCTATGAAAACGCTCCGACTCCTTCTTGTTATCGGCGTCCACCTGGCTTGCGGTGCCGTCACTCTGGCCGATCCGCCCCGGCAGGTGTTCGTGGTGCCGAATTTTCACCCGGCGAGTTGCGGCTGGCTCACCGACTGGTCCACCGAGCGGAACTATTGCGCCAACTCCTACCTCGACCACCTCGACCGCGTCCGCGACGACGCCAACTACAACTTCGCGCTCTCCGAGTGCAACAACATGATCGCCATCGCCAACTTCGCGCCGCAACGGTTCGCGGAGTTGAAGGAGCGCGTCCAGCAAGGCCGCGTCGAGCTGGTCAACGCGTTCTTCCTGGAGCCGACCATCAATCTCTCTGGCGGCGAGGCGCTGGTGAAGATGGGCGTTGAGGGCTTGCGCTGGCAACAGCAGGTCATGGGTGTCCGGCCGCGGCTGAGCTGGATGATTGATGTCTGCGGCGTTCACGAACAGATGGCGCAGATCGTCGCCGGCCTCGGCCTCGACGCGCTGGTTTACTGCCGGCTCAACCCGACCGGCAGCACGATGCACTGGCTCGAATCGCCCGACGGCACGCGGACGCTGGCGATCAGTCCCGGCCACTATCTCGAGTGGCGGCCGATGTTCGGCGCGAAGACGCCGCTGGCCGAGAAGCAATTGCTGGCGCTGACCGACGACATTCGCGCGCGCATTGAGCCGCTGCCGTCTGACAAGGACGGAAAGCGGCCAGACGCCGCCGACTTGAAGGGCGCGCCCCGCCGCACGCCGCCGGGCGCGCCGGTGCTGATCTTCGGAGGCAGCGGCGACTACAGTCTCGCGCCGCTCTGCAAATCGTATCCGTCCGAATTCCTGCAACAGTTCAAGAAGGTTGCGCCGGAGTATGACGTGAAGTTTTCCACGCCCAGCCGCTACCTCGACGCGGTGCTGCCCGGCATCAAGTCCGGTGCGATTTCGCTGCCGACGATGCGCAGCGGCACGGCGTTCACCTACAACTCGTTCTGGATTCAGAATCCGCGCGTGAAGTCCCTCTATCGTGTGCGGGAACAGGGACTCCAGGCGGCGGAAATGCTGGCGACCATCGCCAGCTTGCATTCGACATACGCGTACCCCTCGCAGCGGCTCTACCAGGGCTGGCTGGCGCTGCTGTTGAACATGGACCGCAATACGCTTTGGGGCGCCGCCGGCGGGATGGTGTTTGAGCATGACAAGTCCTGGGACGCGCAGGATCGTTTTCTCTACTTGTGCGGCACGAATTACCAGGTCAGTCATGACGCCCTGAAATCGCTGGCGCCAGCGGAAGGCGGTGACACGTTGTTCAACCCGCTCAACTGGCAGCGCCATGACCCGATGTGGAGTTTCAGGAATGTCGTCGGCGCGAAGATGCAAACGGTTTCGGAGCGTCGCATCTTGTTTGCGCCCCAAGTGCCGTCGCTCGGAATTGTCGCAGTAAAAACGAGCGACCAGCCGCCGCCGCCAGCGAAGAGTATTGAGCTGCCCAAGACCATCGAAACCAAACGTTATTCGGTGCGGCTCGATCCGGCCACCGGCGCGCTCGTCAGCCTCAAGCTCAAGCCGTCCGGGCGCGAGATGCTCGCCGGCCCGGCCAACGTCATCGTTGCGGAGCAGCCGAAGAAAAAAATCGGGAATACCGGCGATCACATGGTGGAGCGGCCCGAACGCAACCGCGTGGCCGACTCGACCCAGGCGGCCCCGAAGCTGACGGTCACCACGGGACCGATTGCCACGGTGGTGGAAGCGGAATCGGCGTTCATCGGCGGCGGCAAGCTGCGGCGGATGATGGTTTTCTATAACGACTATCCCCGGATTGATTTCGAGACCGAGTTGAACGATCTCCCCGACTGCACGGTGGTCGTGGCCGAATTTCCGCTCGCCTCGCCGGTGCGCGAAGTGCGCCGGGGCATCCCGTATGGCTTCTCCCACGCCGCATGGGCCGAGCCGAATCCGGCGCTGGCCGGCGTGGCGAAAGGCATCACGCCGGCGGTGCGCTGGTCGCATTACCAGATGGCCGGCGCGGGCGTGGCGCTGTTCGACCAGGGCCTCAGCGGGCGCGAGTTGAACGGGAACACGCCGATCATCTATCTCTACAACGCCTGTGAAAAATATCGCGGCTATCCGAACTCCTGGCTCAGCGGCGCGGGGCAACACGTCCTGCGTTACGCGCTCGTGGCGCACGCGGGCGATTTCACGACGGCGCGGATTCCCCGGATGGCGTGGGAGTTCAACGATCCGCCGGTCGTGGTGGACGACTGCGCGCCGGCCAAGGCGATGTCGTTCGTGCAGACCAGCGACAACGTGATCGTTGAGGCGATGCGGCGCGAGGGCGGCGAGATCGAACTGCGGCTGGCCGAATGTCTCGGTCGCGCGGGCAAGGCGAGCGTGACGTTGAATCTGCCGCACCTCGATGCGGCGCTGACCGATCTGGTCGGCGGCCATCGCCAGCCGTTGCGCGGCGGGCCGGCCTACAAATTCCCGGTGCGCCCGCAGCAGATCGTGACCCTGCGCTTCCGAACGGAGACGTCCGTGCCGGAGGTGAAACCGTTGACGGAGTGGGACGAGATGGTGCCGGCGAAGAAACGCGAGGCCCTGCGCCGTTACCTGCCCGACGTGAAAGGCCATCCTCCCGCCGGCGGACAATGACATGGGCAAAACAAAAGCTGCCGCATGAACCTCTGCAAAACCCCTGTAGCGGCGGTCTCCGACCGCCGAATAATTGCAGAACCCAAGGATTCGGCGGTCGGAGACCGCCGCTACAGTGCGGCCAATGGCCTCCGCAAAGACTTCTTTCACTCTCACAAAATCATTTCGATGATTCTGTAAACATAATTTTGTAGCCATAATTCTGTAAATCAAACCTATGAACCCCATCTCCCCCAATCCTCTCCTCGGCGTGGCGATGCACGCGGTCGGCGCGACGTTTGCCGCGACGTGCTACACGCCGGAGAAACGCGTGCGCGGCTGGTCGTGGCAAAGCTACTGGCTCACGCAGGCGTCGTTCTGCTGGTTTCTGCTGCCGTTGCTCGGCGCGTGGCTGACGATCCCCGAACTCGGCGCGGTGCTGCGCGAGGCGCCGACGAGCGCGATGCTCGCGTCGTTCGGACTGGGCGCGGCCTACGGCATCGGCGGCACGGCGTTCGGCATCTCCATCCGCCACATCGGTTTCTCGCTGACGTATGCCATCGCCGTCGGACTCTCCAGCGTGCTCGGCACGCTCATCCCGCCACTGGTCAAAGGCACGCTCGGCACGACGCTCAGCAAGCCGGGCGCGGAGTGGATCGTCGCAGGCATCGTCATCGGCACGCTCGGCATTGCCGGCGCGGGCTGGGCGGGGCGGTTGAAGGAGCGCGACCTCAGCGCCCAACAGCTCACCGGCCATTTCTCGCTGACCAAAGGCCTGCTGCTCTCGCTGCTGGCGGGTGTGCTCTCGGCGGTGTATGGCTTCGCATTGGAATCGGGCGAGCCGATTGCCGACGTGGCCAGCGCGCACGGCGCGGGCGTCTGGCGCGGCAACGTCGTCTATATCTTCTCCAACACCGGCGCGTTCCTGACGACCTCGATCTACTGCCTCTGGCTCCACGCGCGGCACAAGACGCTCGGCGAACTGGTCGAGCTGCCAGCGGGTTCGGAGAAGGCGAGTCTGCCGTTGAACTGGGCGATGGCGGTGGTGACGGGCCTGTTCTGGTATGGCCAGTTCTTCTTCTACAACCTCGGCCACGTGCGAATGGGCCACTACAAGTTCACGAGCTGGGCCATCCACATGATCATGCTGGTGCTCATCAGCAACCTGGTTGGCATCATGTTCCGCGAATGGCGCCAATGCCGCCGCCTCACGCATCGCACCATCGGCATCGCGCTCGCGGTCCTGATCGGCGCCGTCCTGCTGCTGACCTACGGCAATTATATCGGCGAGTTGGCTTCGCAGTGATCAGGAACCGGCCGTTGCCGGCACCTTCCCAAGATCATCCTGCAACGCCGTCCGGCAAAGCCCGAAGGCAGCCGCTGGAAACAGGGAGGAACCTGTCATTTGGGTTCGTTTCGCAAGATTCGCATGATGGTTATTTCATAACATGTTGGAATTGAGTTATTTGCCGTGAATCATTTGGGTTCGTTTCGCAAAAACGCGTGTCATTACGAGGGCCGGTTGTGATCGAAAAGTCCATTTTCCTGTTCGAAAACGCGACTTTCAGGTTTTGGGCGAATCAATCATTTGGGTTCGTTTCGTAATTTCGCATAACGCGGTATTTTGCAACCACCTGCAAACACACACCTTATTCCTGGCATTTGGGTTCGTTTGGTAAAAACATGGATCGGATGGCCCGCTAAAAACGCCAAACACACGAAAGGCAAAACAGACTGGATGACGGGGCGTGAAGCGTGAAGCGTCGAGCGTTGAGCGTGAAACGCAAGCCGTCCTGTGAATCCTGCAAATCCTGTCTTCTTCCTGCCGCAATCCCCTTGGGTGTGACAAAAGTAGTCGGATCGAGCCGGATTGAGCCGGAGCCGCGCGAAGCCGGTAGGGCGCACCGCCGCCCCGTTCCGCACTCCGCATTCCGAATTTGGTTTGACTGGCTTGGACTGACTTGAACGGACTCGGATTGAGTCGGATTCGGTCGGATCAGCCCAGCCGGGCCTTTCCTTGCCGACCCCGGCGCCCGCAGGCGGCGCGGCAAAAAGCTTTGTCAAAGAACGAAGGGTATAAACACCCTGCCATCTATATAAACGACCCGTCTTTGGCGGTTCGAGACCGGCCGCAGCCCGGGCCGCGCCGGCCCGGTTTGGGTTTCCTGCTCATCATTCAAAACACCCGTCCTTTTTTCTGAGGGATACTATAGCATAATTCTCTCATAATGCAAGCTAATTTCTCTACCTGTGGCGCGGCCGCGCCGGCTGGCGGCAGGCGGGACGCGGCAGGCTTGGAGAGGGGGGAGGGGCTGGGACGGCAGCCTGCTGCCGACCTACGGGAACTATCTCGGCGACATCGCCGCAAAACAGTAGGAGAATTGAACGCCCGGCCCTGCCCCTGCCGCGTTTTTTTGCCAGAGCCGCCCAAACGGCGGCACGCGCCATAGCTCGTGCTTCCCGACCCGCGAAAAGGCGCCTGTTTTTTCCAGGGACAGCGCGAAAGCGACTAGCGGCGGCTGGCATCCTCCACGACTTGGCGTTCCTCCGCCGTCAGGCCGTAGAGCTTATAAACCAGATCGTCAATCTCCACGTCGGTCGTGGTGATCTCCGTTTCCAAGGCGGCCAGATCGAACGTGCCGGCTTCGGCGGCCACGGCTTTCGCCACGGCGCGGATTTCGCGCAGATTATCACCGGGAGTTTGCTGGAAGAACACCAGCGGTGTCAGCTCATGGACGATCAGATCATAGACCGGCTTCGGCTTCTTGCCGGCGGTCCATTTCTTCTTGCGGGCGTTCTCCTCCAGAAACCGCTGCCACATTGCATAGATGAACCGTTGCAACGTCTCGTCGGCAAACGTCAACCGCGCAATCGGCATCCCGCGGGGCGCAGAATCGGCGTCGTCGCTCACGTCGGCGGCAATTGCGATGGTGTTCCGGTTGGACTCGACGCGGATTCCATGCACGAAGCCTTCGCGTTGCACGTCGTCAATCAACGTCTCGCCCCGCACCGCCGTCGTGTAATCTGGCTGCAAATAGAAGCCAAGCGGACACGCCTCGCGCTGACGGTGGGCAACCTCGCAATGCAAGACGATAGAGGAATCTTGTCTTCCCTTGTGAGCATTTGCGATTCGCTCGACACAACTGATGATTCCCTGACCAAGACCTATTTCCTTTTTGGATTTCGGATTCAGTTTCTTGATTGGCAGTTGCGAAAGACTCGCAATGGTCACTTGTGGAAACGAGGTTTTGAAGTCAGCGAACATCGTGCGCCAAAAGAAACCGGTCAGTTGTGAATTGATGATCCCCAAGAGGTAAAGCTCATCCTTGAGACTCTTGGCTCGCACTGTGAAAAGATTTCCTGTCACAGCAATTGGCGACCGGATCAAACTTGCTGTTGGTTCTTGGCATATTTGGCGCACAGCTATCTTGTGAGGCGCCAGGTGAACCTCCGCGTCCCAGCAACCACCAGCCGTTTCAGGCCTTTCAAACAGGACGAATTGCGACGGCTGCAAGCTGTAATAGCGCTGCACGTCTGCACCTTCCAAAATCGGGACATAAGCAGAAGATTTTTTAGTCTCAGAAAAATATTTGTCCCGATCTCCCGTGATCAGTCCGCGGTTTAGTGTGGCTACCCTTTCGAGCGGCTCAAAATCTTTCATCAGTCTCGCGATCAATCCCGCGTTCTTCTCTGTGATTAGGATGTTCCATACACAGCCGGTAACGACCCGAAAACTTTCCTGTGAAACTTGCGAATAAGAACTCTCTGTTTCGCGGAATGGCTCTCCAAGCTCTGTCGTGACTCGAACCTTGTTTGCCGAGCGTTTCTGTGTGTCAGCTTCCGCTCTCAACAGGAGGATGGACGTATGCACATCGGCGTCTTGAAACACCATTTCTCGTGCGACGGCTATTTGTTCGATACAGCAACGATCCATAATCCAGCGCCGCAAGGTTTCAGCATAAACGTTGTTGAGGAGCGTCGTCGGAATGATGTAGCCAAACCGTCCACGGGCATTCAGCAATGATACGCCGCGTTGGAGAAACAGGTGAAATAAGTCGATCTTGAATTCCGCTGCAACGTAGTTACCCCGTAGATAGTTCAGAAGGTCGTTAGTTGTGTTGTGCGGTTGGAGCATCCGATACGGCGGGTTACCGATGACGCAGTCGAAGCCGCCGCGGGCCATGATGTCTGGGAACTGCTTGTGCCAGTCGAAGGCGGTGTCGCCGGCGACGGCGGGGTCGTCAATAAGCGAGTCACCGCGTTTAAGGTTGTTCGCGAGAGTCGGAAGCAGGCTCAATGCTTTGGCGCCATTACGCCGGGTGCGCAGCGTTTCGCGGATGAAATCCTTCTCGGCGATCATCAGGCGCATCCAGATGTTGAGCTTGGCGACCTCGACGGCGGAATCGTCGAGGTCCACGCCGAAGATATTCTCGCTGGCGACGTGCATGCCGATATGGTCCACGGCCTCGGGAATCTCAGCGGGAGCCTCGAAAAGCATGCCGGAGTTCTGGCCGCGTTCGCGGGTGAGCCGCTCGCACTCAGCGTTGTATTCGGCATAGGCGGCAACGAAGGCGTCGAAGGCGCGCAAGAGGAAGGAGCCGGACCCCATCGCGGGGTCGAGGACCTTGACGTGCTGGAGTTCGCGAATCTTGGCGTGGGCGCCCTTGAAGTTCATGTAGGCCAGCAACGCCTTCGCCTCGCCGAGGATGGGTTTGATTTTCTCGGAGACGGTGTGGGCGATGATGTAGTCCACGATGTAGCGGGGCGTGTAATAGATGCCCTCTTTCTTACGCAGTTCGTCGGTCTCCTCGATGGTGACGCGGCGGTCGGCGGCGCTGAGCTTGTGAGCAAGGAAGCGTTCATAGACCGCGCCCATGATGTCGCCCGACATGCGGCTGAAGTCGTAGCCGTAAAGGTGCTTAAAGGGGAACAACTCGCCCTGGCCCTGGTCGAGGCCGCATTGCGCGGCAACCTCCGGCGACATTGGCTCGTGGCCGATGACGATGGAGAGATAGGCATTGTCAATCGCGAGTTGGTCACAGAGTTGCGGACGGAGGAACAACTCGGTGTTGAAGTCGCGTTTGATTTCGGCAAAGAGGGATTCCTTGAGCGCTTCGCAAAAGGGCTTGGTGGGCCGCTCGCCGTAGAAGGCCTCGTAATGCATGAACTGGCGGGCGAGTTTGTTGTATTCGATCAGCCGGTCGGTTTCCAACATGCGGCAAAACAGGAAGCGGTCGAGCAACTGCTGGCTGGCCTTGGTGAGGTCGGGGAGGCTGACGCCGGGGTTCTGGAGCGCGAAGCCATTGGCAATGATAAGACGCCATCGCTTGAGGTCGGCAAGGAATCGCTTGTCGAGATCGGCTTTGTGGGTCTGGTCGTAAAGCTCCTCAATGCGGTGCGCCTCAACGTTCTCCAGCGCCAGCAGTTCCCAGAGTTCATCGCGGCGGGCGATCAACTCGTCAACTTTGAAGGAAAACGACGGGGTTTCTTCGTTGACGCGGATAAAGTGGAACTCGCGGAAGTTCGTGAGGACGATCCACGTGACCGGGCGTTCCATGCGCGTCTGCTCCGGGCTGACGCGGTAGTTGCGGATGTAGCGAAAAACCTGCTGCTTGTGGGTGTTGAAAAGGTTCGGCGAGCTGTCCAGCAGGCTCTTGGCTTCCATGAAAAGCAAGGGCTTGGTGTGTTGCTCTAACAGGTAGTCCACCTGATCGCCGAGGATGTGGAACTCCTTCTTGATGTTGTCGCGGCCGTAGCCAAGCGACTCCAGGAGTGGCTCAATCAGGTTGTGCTTCGTAGCCTCTTCTGGATCAACCGTCCCAAACCCAGACCTGCGGTATCGCCTGGCGTCTTCAACAAGCCGTTCGAGGACGGCGTAATATGCATCCTTCATTCTTAGAGTATGGGACAGTGGTTGGGATCGGGCAGCCTTTCCAGATTGCCGCCGAAAACCAGTCGGTTCATGCCGCGAGAATATCGCCGAGTAGCCAACGGGTCACGGAGATTTTATTGCGCAATGGACGAAAAGCGCGTGCCGAGGATTTTCTTGTGGCGCGGGGACGGCGGGCGGTGGCAGGCTGCGCGTATGAAGAAATTCATCGGCTTCGCCATCTTCGTACTGGCAAGCCTTTCCCCCGTTGTCCGGGGGGAACCGGCTCGCGATGTGCTCGTCGAGGCCGAGAGCTTCTCGCAGCTTGGAGGATGGGTGATTGATCAGCAATCCATGGATCAAATGGGCTCTCCTTATCTTCTGGCCCATGGTCTGGGCGTGCCCGTGACGGATGCCACGACGACCGTTGAGTTTCCCGCCGCAGGAACCTATCGCCTCTGGGTTCGCACCCGGGATTGGACCGCCCCATGGAAGACAGACGACACGCCGCCCGACATGAAGGTGACCGGCACGCCGGGCATGTTCCAGGTTCTGATCAACGGCCAGCCCGTCAAAACGGTTTTCGGCACCGAAGGATCGGGCTGGCATTGGCAGGAGGGAGGACGGGTAGAGATTCCACAGAGATCGGCGACGCTGGCGCTGCACGATCTCACCGGTTTTGCGGGACGCTGCGATGCGCTGCTTTTCACGGCGGGCGAGGGCGCTCCGCCCAATGATCCCGCCACACTCGCGTCGCTGCGCCACAGGCTTCGCGGTCTCCCGGAGGCGCCACTCGATGGGGGGGAGTTTGATCTCGTGGTCGTCGGTGGCGGCGCCGCCGGTTGCTGCGCGGCCGTCAGCGCGGCGCGGCTGGGCTGCAAAGTGGCCTTGATCCACGACCGGCCCGTGCTCGGCGGCAACAACAGCTCCGAGGTGCGCGTCGGCCTCTCCGGCCTGATCCACCAGCAGCCATATCCGCATCTTGGCGATCTGGTGGATGAGTGGGGGGCCATCGGCCACTGGAACCTTTACCAGGCAAAGCAGGCCCCCAATCTGCCGCGCAGCCGGGAAGTCTTGGCCATCATCCAGGCCCATCCCGAAAAGAAAATCCACAATGCCGGCCCGGCATCGAACTACGAGGATGAGAAGAAACTCGCCGTGGTCCGGGCGGAAAAGAACCTCACGCTCTTCCTCAGCACCCGCGCCAATGGCGTGGAGATGAACGGGAATCGCATTGCCGCCGTGATCGCGGAGGATGTCCGGACAGGCGCGAAACGGAAGCTCCGGGCGGGATTGGTGGCCGATTGCACCGGGGATGGCGTCATTGGCGCTCTGGCCGGAGCGGACTTTGCCTATGGACGGGAGTCCCGGGACGAGTTCGGGGAGACAACCGCGCCGGAGGCGAAGGATGAACTGGTGATGGGCACGTCGGTCCAATGGTATGCGGAAAAGGACGCGACACCTTCCAGCTTTCCGGAATGTCCATGGGCGTTGCCGCTCAACGAGAAGACTTGCGTGAAAACCACCCGCGGCGATTGGGACTGGGAGACGGGCGCCATGCGCAATCACATCACCGAGATCGAGCAGATTCGCGACTACGGCCTGCGCGTCGTTTACGGCAACTGGGCGGTCCTGAAGAACCATCCCAAATTCAAGGACGAGTTTGCCTGTCAACGGCTTAAGTGGGTGGCCTACATCGGCGGCAAGCGCGAGTCGCGGCGGTTGCTCGGCGATGTCATTCTGCGCCAGCAGGACATCGTGGAGGCCCGGCCATTCCCCGATGCCTCCGTCACGACCACGTGGAGCATTGACCTGCACTACCCGAAGAAACCCATGTGCGCCTGCGAGGCGTTCCTGTCGGAGGCCCGGCATATCAAGATCCAGCCTTACCCGATACCCTACCGCTGCCTGTATTCGCGCAACATCGGGAACCTCCTGATGGCTGGGCGGAACATCAGCGTCACCCACGTGGCGCTGGGCACCGTGCGCGTGATGCGCACGGGAGGCATGATGGGTGAAGTGGTCGGCATGGCCGCGTCACTCTGCAAACGACACGACGCCACCCCCCGCAGCGTGTATGAGAAGCATCTGGAAGAACTCAAGGCCCTGATGCAGCGCGGCGTGGGCAAATAGAACGACTGACAAATCATGATGACCACCGCTCGACGACTCTTCATCTTCACCGCCCTCGTGCTGGCTCCTCTGGCCATGCTTCACGCCGCTGAGTTTTACGTCGCACCCAACGGTGACGATGCCAACCCTGGCACGAAGGCGAAGCCGTTCGCGACGCTGGAAAGGGCGAGGGACGAGGCGAGAAGGGAAAGAAGTCAGGAGTCAGAAGCCAGAAGGCAGAAGGCAGAAGGCGGAAAGCAGGAGGCAGAGGGCGGAAGGCAGAAGGCAGGGGAGAGAAGTCAGGAGTCAGGAGTCAGAAGTCAGAGGGCGGAAGGCGGAATCCAGTCTCCAATTACTAATTTCCAATCTCCAATTTCCAATCTCCAAATCTTCGTTCGCGGCGGCATTTATTATTTGAAGCAACCGCTGACGCTGGAACCGCAGGATTCGGGGTTGAGCATCGAGGCGGCGAAGGGCGAGGAGGTCGTCATCAGCGGCGGGCGGACGGTGAGCGAGTGGCGGCCGTGGCGCGGCAAGGTGTTGCAGAGCGATCTCGGCAAGCTCGACCTGCCCGATTGCAAGTTCCAGGAGCTCTACTTCAAGGGCCGGCGCCAGCCGCTGGCGCGCGTGCCGAACTTCGACCCGAAACATCCGCGCATCGGCGGCGTGCTGTTCAACGAGCGGCTCGTCGAGCCGGGCACAAAGACGAAGTTCGGCTACCGCGCCGGCGAACTCGACCCGGCCAAGTGGACGCATCCGGAGCGGGCGACGATGGTGTTTCACGACTCGCTGAACTACGAGCAGACATGGGCGGCGCTGAAGAGCGTGGACGCGGCGAACCGCGTCATCGAGGCGGCGCGCGGCGTTTATGTGCTCGCGCCGGGCTGTCCTTATTATGTGTGCGGCTTGCTGGAGGAGCTCGACGCGCCGGGCGAGTGGTATGTGGACCCGGACAGCAAGACGGTCTACTTCTGGCCGCCGTCGGCCATTTCGAAGCGCGATTCCGTCATCGTGCCGGCGCTCGATTCGCTCTTCGTCCTGCAGGGCGACGTGAAGACGGGGAAGTTCGTCGAGAACGTCCGCATCGCGGGCCTCGCGCTGCGCGATTGCCGCGGCAAGGCGATTGACCTGAAGGCCGCGCGCAACTGCGCGGTGGCGGCGTGTGACCTGCGCAACGTCGGCACGGGCGTTTATATTGGCGACGACACGCACTCCTGCCGCGTCGCCGGCTGCGACATGACGCAGACGCTCGGCGACGGCGTCAGCATCATCGGCACGAGCACCGACCACAGCCGCGTCAGCGACCACGTCGTGGACAATAATTACATCTGGGATTTCGGCTGGGGGCACATCCACAACCGTTGCGGCGGCGTCTATATGCACCGTTGCTCGCGCTGCAAGGTGACGCACAACCAGATCCACGACGGCCCGCGCTACGCCATCGGCATGGACGTCGGCAACGATTGCGAGATCGCCTGGAACATCGGCCACCACACCAGCCTGACCACTTGCGACACGAGCCTCATCGAGGCGGCGACCGCGTTGGACTGGCGGTTTTCCATCGAGGAACAGCTCGACCGCAATCGCCGTTTCAACAGCGGCAACTCCATCCATCACAACCTGCTTCACGATTCCGGCGGCTACGGGCGGTCGCCCGCGGGCAGGTTCGTTTTCCCGATTTTCTCGTGGGGCATCTATCTCGACCTCGCGTGCAGCGGCTGGAGCGTCCACGACAACGTCGTCTGGAACACCGTGCTGGGCGGCTTCATGCTCAACGCCGGCCTCGACAACACCGTCGAGAACAACATCTTCGTCGACGGCAAACAGAACCAGGTCCAGTTCAACCCGTGGCCGAAGTATCCGATGTCCGGCCATCGTTGTGAGCGCAACATCATCAGCTACGACGGCGGCGCGGCGAGCCTCTACACGGTCCGCCAGATCACCAACAACATCTGCCGTTTCTCCAGCAACCTCGTCTACTGCGCGAGCGGCCTGCCGCGCATCGCCGGCATCCCGCGCGGCGCGAAGCAGGAGAACTGGAACGAGTGGCTCGCGTTGGGCCAGGACGGCGGGTCGTTGCTGGCGGACCCGAAGTTCGCCAACGCCGCCGCGCGCGACTACCGGCTCAGGGCCGATTCGCCGGCGCTGAAGCTCGGTTTCAAGCCAATCGATCTCAGCGGCGCCGGCAACTACGCCAGTCCCGACCGCCGCACCTGGCCGCGGCCGGAGATGAAAGTGTTGCGCGAGCCGGCGGACTATCGGCCGGCGCGGTCGCTGGCTCCGCAGCAGCCCGTGCTTCGTACCTACGAAGACTACGCCGTGGGCGAATCCGAGCGCGGCGCGGCCGTTGGCGTCGAGCCGGGGGTGAATTCCGTGGCCGTGACCGACGAAACCGCCGCGTCCGGCAAGCACAGCCTCAAAATCACCGATGGCGCGGGTAAGAAGCCCTCCTACTTCCCGTTCATCGCCTATCAGTTGGAAATAACCGATGGCCGTCTGTGCGCCGGCTTCGATCTGCGCATCGAACAGGGCGCGCAGTTTGCTTATGAGTGGCGCGACGATCCCTACAAATACAACATCGGCCCGCGGCTCTCCGTGGACGCGCAAGGCTGGCTTTCCGCGAATAACAAACGCCTGCTCCAACTGCCGGTCGGCAAGTGGGTGCGCTTCGACATTGCCTGCAACCTCGGCCCGAAAGCCACCGGCACCTACGACCTCACCGTGCGGTTGCCGGGCGCTGCGCCGCAGTGTTTCGCCAACCTCGCCTGCGCGCCGCAGTTCAAAACGCTCAACTGCGTCGTTGTGATGTCGCCGGCAAACGTGCCGACCGTGTTCTACCTCGACAACGTCGAGTTCAAGGCGGAAAAGAAGCGAGTTCCATGATCCAGATGAAAACACTCCGACAACTTGTTCTGGCATCGGCGGCGGCCGCCATCATGACCGCAAGCGTTCCCGGCGCGGAACCCGTGCCGACGCAACCGGCAATCAAGAGCATCTACATCATCCACTTCTCCCACACCGATGTCGGGTTCACCGACATGCCGGGCGTGTGCCGCGAGTTGCAACGGCGCTACCTCGACATCGCGATCGATGGCGTGCTGGCGACGATGTCGAAGCCGGCGGAGCGGAGATTCCACTGGACGTGCGAATCGCTCGTCACCGTGGACGATTGGTGGGAGGCGGCATCGGCGGAGCGGCGCAAAGAGTTTTTGAAGGCGTTGCGCAGCGGCCAACTCGATGTCGCCGCGCTGCCGTGCAACCAGACGCCGTTTCAAAACGCGGCGCAGTGGCAGACGATGCTGCACTGGGTACCCGAAGCATTGTGGCGGCAGTTCAAGCCGGCCGTCGCGCTTCAAAGCGACGTGAACGGCTTCCCGCGCGCCGGCGCCATGGCGCTGCTCGACCGCGGCATCACGCGGCTTTGCATGAGCATCAACAGCGACAGCGGCGGCCCGCCGTTCTTCCGGCCGTCGGCGTTCTGGTGGAAGATGCCCGACGGTCGGCGGCTGTTCGTCTATCTGAACCTGACCTATCCCAACGGCTACGATTTCTTCGAGAGCGCCCAATGGCGGCGCGGGCCGGTGCCGTTCGCGTCGGACACGCGCTACCGGCCGCCGCGCGCGGGGGATTTTTTCCGCACCGACGAGGCGTCGTTGCGCGCGGCACACGCACAGTGCCTTCGGCAGATCGAGGGTCTCAAGCGAGGCGGTTACAAGCATGACGTGTTGACGATCTCGATAACGAACCACTGGCGCATGGACAACGATCTGCCGTTCCTGGCGCTGCCCGAGTTTGTCGCCGCGTGGAACAAGCTCGGTCTGAAACCGGAACTGGTCTTCACCACCGCGACGAAGGCGATGCAGGCGATGGAGAAGGCGGTTGGCGACAACGTGCCGGAGCATGAAGGCGACTTCACCGACTGGTGGGCCAACGGCGCCGCCTCCGGCCCGCGCGAGGTTGCCGCCAGCCGCGCCGCCAAGCGGTTGCTCGCCGCCGCGCAATCGCCACTGTGGGGGCCGATGCCTGACATCGGCGCTCGCAAGGCGCATTCGCTCTACAAGGACCTCTGCCTTTTCGACGAGCACACGTGGGGATCGAGCTGGAGCGTGGCATTGCCGTGGAGCCTCGACACGCAGGCGCAGTGGGCTGAGAAGGCGATGCTTGCGTGGCGTCCCATGGGCCAGGCCGAGTGGCTGCTTTCGCAGCGCGCACGCTCGCGGTTGCTGCGCGAGGGCGAGGGATTGTTCGTGGCGAACCCATCGCACCGGCCGTTCAGCGGCTGGGTGCGAATGCCGTCCACCTGTTTGCGAAACGACTACCACTCGCTGCTGAACCCGTCCACAGGCGCGCGGCTGCCGCTGCTCTTTGAGAACGGCATTCGCTCATGGACTGCGCCGCACAATCCGGGCGAACTCACGCGCGAGAACACGGCGGCGACGTTCCCCGACAACGTGCCGAACCAGACCGCGAAGTTCTGGATCGAGAATCTCGGGCCCGACAGCTTCGTGCGGTTGCGTCTGGAGAAACAGCCCGCCAGCGCCGGGTCTGCGCCAGGCGGTGGCCCGACGGTCCAACTCGACGATCAAGGCTGGCCCGTGTCCGCGCAGTGGGCGGGCATGAACAAGCCGCTGTTCGTCGGCGGAATCGGCGGGTTCTCCGCCGTGAAGGTGAACGCGTTCGCGCCGCGCTGGGTGCTCAAGGACATTTGCGCCGCCGGCAGTTCCGCTCGTGGCGACGAACTGCGGAAGAAACACATCGAAACCGTCCCGGCCGCGCCGGAGGGCAAGGCGACCGTCGAGGAAACACCGTTCACGCGGGTTTATGTGCAGTGGTTGAAGCATCCGCGTCTCGAATGGGCGCAGCGCCGGCTGGAACTCTGGAAGCACGAGCCGCGCGCCCGTGTTACGCTGCGCTTCAACCGCCTCTCGTCCGAAGCGCCGGAAGTTTTCTACGCGGACTTCACGCTGCCGTGCAAGGGGACGCTCCCGCGCCTGAGCAACGGCGGCGTGCCGTTTACGCCATTCAAGGAGCAACTTCCCGGCGCCTGCCGTGACCACTTCGCGCTCGACGGCTGGGCCGATTACGCCGCGCCGGACGGCCACTGGCTCTGGGTGAGCCGCGACGCGCCGCTGGCCAGCTTCGACAGCCCGCAAATCTGGACGCGTTGCCAGACGCCGCCCGCGCATCCGGAGCGGTTGCTGGCGATGCTCTTCAACAACTTCTGGTATACGAACTTTGTCGCCGACGAGCACGGTGTGATGGAGTTTCAATTCGATCTCGTCTGGCGCGCGAAACTCGACTCGCCCACGGCCGCCGCGGAACTCGCCGATGCACTTGTCGCGGATCCGGTGGTTCTGATTAACTCCGACGGCAAAGATGATCCGATTGTAGTCCAACGGTTGTTCACCCCTTGATGACCATGAAAACCACCCGACGCAGATTCATTTTCACCGCCGCCAGCAGCGGTCTCGGCGCATTCACTGCGGCCACTCAGGCTGCAAACACGGCCGGCGCGCAGTCCGGCGTTGTTGTCATTCCCGAACGCAAAGTGCCCGTGCTCGCCGAAGCCGACGTGGTTGTTTGCGGCGGCGGCATGGCAGGCATCTCGACGGCGTGTTGCGCGGCGCGGCAAGGCGCGAAGGTCATCCTGCTGGAACGCTGGCCGAGCCTCGGCGGCATGGCCACCAACGCGCTCGTCAACATCTGGCACACCAGCGACCGCAGGAAACAGGTCATCTACGGTTTCGCCCAGGAGGCGATTGAGCGCGGGGGTGAGTTTATGCACCGCTACGCGGACTATCCCAAGCGGCCCGAGACGCACTGGTTCGATCCCGAAGGCATGCGCGTCGTCTTCTGGAAAATGCTTGGCGACCGCGGTGTGCGCACAATCTGCAACGTGACAGCCATCGAGTCCATCGTCGCCGAAGGCCGCATCCGCGCCATGCTCGTGGACACCAAGACCGGGCGCAAAGCGGTGTGCGGCAAAATCTTCATAGACGCCACCGGCGACGGCGACGTGGCGGCCAACGCCGGCGTGCCGTTCGATCTCGGCCGCGAGGGCGACGGCCGCGTGCAGGGCATGACGATGATCTATTCGTTGCATGACGTGGACCAGGCCACCGTCCGTGCCGCGAAGCCGGAGGTCCGCGAGCGCGTCTTCAAGCACATGCAGGAACTGCGCGACGCGGGCAAGTTCCCGCAGTTCAACGAAGGCGGCGCCAAACACGTCCTGCATAGCGGGGTCAACCATGTCCCCTTTAACATGGTTCCCGCGTCCGGCAATCCGATCCCCGAGGAGGATTTGACGCGGCTCTCGATGGAGTCGCGCGAACACGTGTTCCAGATCGTGGACCTCTGGCGTCGCGAGATGCCCGGCTTTGAGAAAGCGAAAGTGACCCAGATGGGCTATGCCCTCGGCGTGCGCGAATCGCGCCGCATCCGCGGGCTGAAGACGCTCGACGGGACGATGGTGGTCAAGGCGGCCAAGCAACCCGACGCCATCGGCCACGGTTTCTGGATGATAGACATCCACGACCCGAAAGGCACCGGTTACACGACCTGGACCGACCAGAAGAAGGAGCTGATGCCGCCCGCTGGTGACAGCTACCACATCCCTCTGGGCATGTGCCTCAACGCAAAGATTCCCAACCTCGCCGTCGTCGGCCGCTGCGCGTCAACCACCCACGAAGGTCTCGCTTCCGTGCGGCTCCAATCGCACTGCATGGTCATGGGCCAGGGCGTCGGCACCTGCGCCGCGCTTGCGCTCAACGCCGGCGTGGACATGGCCAAGCTGGACGTCCACCAACTCCAAGCGCAGTTGCGCAAGGACGGCGTGTATCTGGAAGACGTGCCCTAGCGCCGGCATCCTTGCCGGCCCGACTTTGATTTTCGGATTGAAATCCGCAGTTGAAAACTGCGTTTGCTGCGGATTTGATGGGCGCGTCATGAAGACCAAGACCTTCCCGCTCATCGCCCCGCTGTTGTCAACTCTGGTCACTCTCCATGCCGCCGAGCCGGTCGTTTTTTCGCCGGCGCGGAAGACAGCGGCGCCGCCAACGCGCCGGTGGTTCTGATTAACTCCGATGGCGAAGATGATCCGATCGTGATGCAACGACTGTTCAATCCTTGATGACCATGAAAACCACCCGACGCAGATTCATCTTCACCGCCGCCAGCAGCGGCCTCGGCGCATTCGCAGCGGTCACTCAGGCCGCAAACACGGACGGCGCGCAGTCCGGCGTTGTCGTCGTTCCCGAGCGCAAAGTGCCCGTGCTCGCCGAGACTGACGTGCTGGTTTGCGGCGGCGGCACGGCGGGCATCACCGCGGCGTGCAGCGCGGCGCGGCATGGGGCGAAGGTGATTCTAATCGAGCGCTGGCCGTGCGTCGGCGGCATGGCGACTGCCGCGCTCGTCAATGGCTGGCACCGCAGCGACCGGACGAAGGTGGTGATCAACGGCTTGGTCGAGGAAGCCGCCGAGCGCGCCCGCAAATGCGGCTGGATCGAACAGGTGAAGAATTTTCCGAGGGCGTTTGAGACCCACTGGTTCGATCCCGAAGGGATGAAGGTCGTTTATCAGGACATGCTCGACGAATCCGGCGTACGGACGTTCTGCTATCTGGTGGCAGGGGAGCCGGTCGTCGAGGGCGGAAGAATCCGCGGCGTGGTGGTGGAGACCAAGGAAGGCACGCGGGCGATCCTGGCGCGAATTGTGATTGACGCCACCGGCGACGGCGACATCGCCGCCAAGGCGGGCCTGCCGTTTGAATACGGCCGGGTTGGCGACGGCCTCGTGCAGGGCATGACGATGATGTTCCGGCTCAGCGACGTGGCGCCCGAAATCGTCAATGCCCATCATCAGGACGCCGACCGCGTCTTTAACCTCATGAAGAAACTGCGCGACGAAGGAAAGTTCCCGCAGTTTCTGGAAGTCGCCGCGCGCGGCTACCTGCACAGCGCCCGCCCGCCCGATGTGTCCTACAACATGTGCCCCGTGGCCGGCAATGCGCTCCACGAGGAGGAATTGACGCGATTGACGGCGAAAGCGCGCCGGCAGGTGCATCAGTATGTGGAACTGTGGCGCAAGGAGATGCCCGGCTTCGAGGACGCCAGGGTCGTGCAGACCGGCTTCAGCCTCGGCATCCGCGAATCGCGGCGCGTCCACGGATTGAAAACGCTCGACGCGCACATGGTCGTCAAGGCCGTCAAGCAGCCCGACGCCATTGGCCACGGCGTCTGGATGATTGACATCCACGATCCCAAAGGCAGCGGCCACACCACGTGGGCCGACCAGAAGCCAGAGATGATGGTGCCGGTCGGTCAGAGTTACCACATCCCGCTTGGCATGTGCCTCAACACGACGCTGCCGAACCTCGCCGTCGTCGGCCGCTGTGCCTCCTCGACGCACGAAGGCCATTCGTCGGTCCGCGTGCAGACGCACTGCATGGTGATGGGCCAGGGCGTCGGTACCTGCGCCGCGCTTGCGCTCAACGCCGGCGTGGACATGGCCAAGCTGGACGTCCACCAACTCCAAGCGCAGTTGCGCAAGGACGGCGTGTATTTGGAAGACGTGCCCTAGCGCCGGCATCCCTGCCGGCACAACCTGGGTAGTTCAGGTTGAAATCCGCAGTTGAAAAACGGAGCGTCCGCGGGTTTGATCTGCGTATGACGAAGACCAAGGCCCTCCTCACCGTTCCGCTGCTGCTGGCATCGCTAGCCGTTCTTCACGCCGCCGATTTTTTTGTGTCGCCGGCCGGCAACGACGCCGATGCCGGCACGAAGTCGAAGCCGTTCGCCACGCTCGAACGGGCGCGCGACGCAGTTCGCCAATCCAAAATCCAAAATCCGGGATCCAAAATCGAAGTGCTCGTCCGCGGCGGCTTGTATGCGCTGCCACAGACGCTCAAGATTGGTCCGGACGACAGCGGCGCCGCCGACGCGCCGGTGGTTTGGCGCGCTTACAAGAATGAGAAACCCGTCGTCATCGGCGGAAAACAAGTCGGCGGTTTCACGCCGTGGAAGGGCGAAATCCTGAAAGCCGACGCCGGCGCGCAGGGCGTGACGAACGTTTTTCGCCAGCTTTTCTTCGACGGCAAACGGATGCACCTCGCGCGCTACCCGAACTTCGATCCGAAAAACCCCTACGGCGGCGGCTGGGCCTACGCCGACGGCAAGCCGTGGCCGATGTATGCCGAGCGTCCTGGTGAGGACCGGCGCACGCTGCAGTACAAACCCGCCGACGCGCGTCAATGGGCGCGGCCGGAGGAAGGTGAAGTCTTCATTTTCCCGCGCTTCAACTGGTGGAACAACATTGTTCGCATCAAGACGATGGACCGCGAGAAGCGCACGATCACGCTCGCGGGCGATTGCTCCTATCCGATCCGCACCTTCGACCGCTACTACGTCCAAGGGCTGCTGGAGGAACTCGACGCGCCGGGCGAGTGGTATCTCGACCGGAAGGAGAAGACGCTCTACTTCTGGCCGCCCGCGACGTTGAAGGGGCGCACCGTTTACGCCCCGACGCTGCGCACCATTCTCGAACTCGCTCCCGGCACAGCCAACGTGACATTTCGCGGGTTCACCTTCGAGTGCTGCGACGGCACCGCCATCACACTCAAGGACACCACCAACTGCGTCATCGCCGCCAGCGTCATCCGCAATGTCGGCGACTACAATGGCAGCGGCGTCTCCATCAGCGGCGGCAAGGACAACGGTGTCGCTGGCTGCGACATCTACGAGACTGGCAGCCACGGCGTCTCGATCGGCGGCGGCGACCGCATCACGCTCACGCCTGCGAACAACTACGCCGACAACAATTACATCCACCACATCGGCGTCTTCTACAAACAGGGCGTTGGCATCAGCATGAATGGTTGCGGCAACCGCGCCTCGCACAACCTCATCCACGACGGCCCGCGCATGGGCGTCATGTTCGGCGGCAACAACCTCGTCATCGAATACAACCACATCCGCCACATGAACCTGGAGACCGAGGACACCGGCGCGGTTTATACCGGCGGGCGCGACTGGATCGGCTCGCGCGGCTCGGTTATCCGCTACAACTATTTCCACGACATGCTCGGCTACGGCCACGACGACAAGGGTGTCTGGCACTCGCCGCATTTCTCGTGGGGCGTTTATCTCGACGACAACACCGGCGGCGTGGACGTCATCGGCAACGTCGTCGCGCGCTGCTCGCGGGCGTGCATCCACCTCCACAACGGCCGCGACAACGTCATTGAGAACAACGTCTTCGTCGAAGGTCGGCTGTACCAGTTCGAATACAGCGGCTGGATCGAAAAGCATCGCTACTGGACCACCCACCTGCCGACGATGATCCAAGGCTACGAGTCGGTGGCGAACCAGCCGGCGTGGAAAAACATGAGGCATATGGACCTTCATCCGACCAAGGCCGTGCTGCCCGACGGCAAGATCATGACCGGCAACGTTTTTGAGCGGAACATCGTCGCGTATCACGAACCGGACGCAAAACTGCTGCGCATGGGCAACGTGCCGTTCGATCACAACGAATATGACAACAACCTCTACTGGCACTACGGCCAGCCGTTGCTCACGGGTCAGCAGAAGGTAAGGGAATCCACCGGGCCAAACCTCGCGCCCAATGCGGGCTTCGAGGAAGGCGAGCCGGGCAAGGCGCCGGCCGGTTGGAACTGGCAGGTGCGGCCCGGCGAGTCGGAGGCCGCGCTCGACACCAATGTGAAGTTTGCCGGCAGGCAGTCGCTCCGCATCGAAGGCCGCGGCACGACGAAAGACTCGAAGGGCCGCGAGCTTTCGCCCAATTTCGTCAGTGGCGACATAACGGGGAGAACCGGCCAGTTCTACCGCCTCACCGCGCGCATCCGCGCCGCCGAGCCGGAGACGAAGTTTGTGTTGATGGCGCAGTCCTACATGGACAAAGTTTATTTCTGGGCGAAAGATACGGCCGCGAACGCGGGCACGGACTGGAAGGAATACGAGGTCGTCTTCAAGTTTCCCGCGCCGGGTGACCGCGACTACAAGGAGCAGATGAAATCGTTTCGCATCCGGCTCGATGTGCGCCAGCCCGCCGGCACGATCTGGGTGGACGACGTAACGTTGCGCGAGGCAACGCCCATGGACGAATGGGAATCGTGGCAGGCGCTCGGCGTGGACAAACACTCGCTCGTGGCCGATCCGCTCTTCGTCAACGCCACGAAAGATGACTACCGGCTGAGGAAGAACTCGCCCGCGTTCAAGCTCGGTTTCAAACCGATTCCCGTTGAGAAGATCGGCCCTTACCGCGATCCACTGCGCGCGAGCTGGCCGATCAAGGAAGCCGAAGGCGCGCGCGAACATCCGCTGGCAGGCGAGGCTGATCATCCATAAACCTCATCGCCAGCAACGCTGTCGGTTCACAATTCGGTCGCAATTAGTGTACGCGGCTAGGCTCGTCATCTGCGCAAAGACGCCTTGGGCGCCGGCCTGAGCCGAAGTGACAGACGCTTCCTCGTCTGTCCTCTGGATTGGGTATTGACACATGAACGCAACATCAGAATACTGAACGCATGTTCAATCCATCCTCAGCCAAGGATGTCGGCGTCCGCATTCAGAGTCTGCGCAAGCGGTATGGGCTGTCCATGCGCGAGCTGGCGCGGAAGGCAGAGGTTTCGGCAGCCATGATCTCGTATGCGGAGCGGGGCGTCAGTTCGCTCAGTCTGACGACGCTGCAGAAGGTGCTGGCGGCGCTGGGAACAAGCATGGCGGAGTTCTTTGCCGACAAGGAGGCGGGCGGCGAGGGGCCGGTGTTCGCGCGCGAACAAATGCGGGTGGTCAGCGATCCGGAACGGACCTACACGATTCTGCTGGGCAAGCGGCCGGGCGTGCAGGTGGAAATGTTTGACGAGCACATCCGGCCCTCCAAGCAGAAGCCGGAGTTTGAGAAGCTCAACTGTGATATCGCCGGCTACGTGCTGGCCGGAACGCTCGCGCTGGATGTGAAAGGAAAGGAGAAACGCACGCTGCGCACCGGCGATGCATTCTATGTGACGAAGGGCACCACGCACCGGGGCTATGCGCTCGGCGGCGAGGAGGCGCGGCTGATCACGGTTTATTACCCAGCGTCGTATTGAACGACTCAAGGCAGCCATGACGAGTTGAACCCTCCAACGCGATGCGCGCCGTGCCGGCGCCCTGAACCGCTCCATGACATGAACAACTCCGATTCCCAGCGGCTGAAGCGTGTTCTGAGTCTTCGGGACTTGCTCGTGTATGGCATGATGATCATGCAGGTCGTCGCGCCCGTCCCCATCTTTGGACTGCTCGAGCAGCGTTCCAACAACCACTCCGTCACGACGATTCTGATCGCGATGGCGGTCATGACGATCACCGCCGTCAGCTACGGGCGGATGGCGAGGCTCTACCCGATGGCCGGATCGGCCTACACCTATGTCGGCCGCGCCTTGAGTCCGCATCTGGGTTTCTTGGCCGGCTGGTCCATGTTTCTCGATTACCTGATCATCCCGCTGATCAGCGCCATCATCCCGGCGCTGGCCATCCAGCGCCTGATTCCCTCAGCGCCGTTCTTGCTGCTGACGTTTTTGATCGTCGCCGGCATGACGGCACTGAATCTGCGCGGCATCCGCGCCACGGTTCACGTGAACATGGTGCTGCTGGCGGTGGCCAGCCTGGCCGTGGTGGCATTCATCACGCTGGCCATCCGCTACCTCTTCCTCAAAGCGGGGTGGGCCGGCGTCTTCTCGTTCACGCCGATGTATAATCCAGCCACCTTCGAATCCCGCGCCTTGCTGGCCGGCATCTCGCTGGCCGCGATGAACTACATCGGTTTCGACGGTCTGACGACGCTGGCGGAGGATTCGGTGAATCCGAAACGCGACATGGTATTGTCCACGGTCCTCGTTGTCGTCATCACTGGAATCTTGAGCGCGGTGGAACTTTATTTCCTGCACTTGGTTTTGCCGGACTGGAAGCTCGCGGATCCGAACAGCTCGTATCTCGACGTGATGCGCATGGTGGGTGGGCCGGTTCTGTTCACGACGTTCCTGGTGGTGATGAGCATCAGCCAATTCGGCTCCGGGTTCAGTGTGCAAGTCAACGCGGCGCGGTTGCTCTACGGCATGGGCCGCGACAATGTCCTTCCGAAATCGCTCTTTGGTTTTCTGAGTCCGAAGCGTCAGAACCCTTCGCGCAATATCATTTTTGTCGGGGTGCTGGCTTTCCTGGGCACGGTTTTCGTTCCGTTCGACCAAGCCTGCGATCTGCTGAACTTCGGCGCCTTTATTGGTTTCATGGGCGTCAATCTGTCCGTCATCTGGAGCTACTATGTCCGTCCGCCGCAGAATCACCGGCGTCATGTGCTTTTGGATGCCGTGCTGCCCGCCGGCGGGTTCTTGATGTGCCTGATCTTTTGGATCGGCTTGCCCAGTCGCGCCAAGATCGTGGGCGGCTTGTGGCTGTTCGCGGGCCTGGTGTATTCCGCATGCAAGACGCGCGGCTTTCGTGAGCGGCCGCTGCAATTCGATTTTCGGGAAACCTGATTCCATATGACCTCGCGTGAACGTCTCCTCGCCGCCCTCGAAGGCCGGCCGGCCGACCATGTGCCGTTGACGACGTGGTGTTTCGGTTTTCGCGCGCCGCCACAATTGCGCTGGGAGACCGCCGGGCGCGACGTGCGGTTCTGGTATTCGAAACGGCTCGAACACATCCACACCCTGCCGCAACCGTGGGAACTCGACGACGAGTTCCAGCGCGCCGAGGCGTGGCGCTCGCTTGGCGTGGACGACGTGCTGGATGTCTCCGTGCCCTGGAGCCAGGACCCGGCGGTGACGCAGACCGACTCGGCGCTTCCGCCCGGCGCACGGGATGGCGACACCCGCTATCCCGTCATGGCGCGCGACTACCAGACGCCGGCCGGCCCGGTGCGGCACGCCGTCCGCAAAACCGAGCCGGACCCGGAAGGTTGGCCGGTGCAGCCCAACCACGTTCCACCCATCGAAGACCTGAACATCCCGCGCGCGGTGCGGCATCTCGTGAGCGAACCGGCCCATGTGCCGGCGATCCGTCACCTGTTCGCGCCGCCCGACGATGCGCAACGCCGATGGTTCGCCGACCGCATGGCGCGCATGAAGACCTTTGCTGACTCGAAGGGCTTGCTCGTGCAAGTCTGGACTGCGTTCGGCATGGACGCGGCGGTGTGGTTCACGGGCGCGGAGAACGCGGTGCTGATGGCGATGGACGCACCGGACGCCTTTCACCGCCTTCTCGACATCATCTTCGAAACCGACTTCGCCCGCACGGAACTGGCGGCGGTCACACCCGGCGTGGACATGGTCTGCCAGCGCGGCTGGTATTCCTCGACCGATTTCTGGTCGCCGGAGTTGTTCGACCAACTCGTGGCTCCACGACTGAAGCAACTCACGGCGTTGGCCCATCGCCACGGCAAGAAGTTCGCTTACGTGATGACAACGGGCGTCGCGACGTTGGGGGCGCGCCTCGCCGACGCAGGCGTGGATCTTCTCTACTTCGCGGACCCGATCCAGGACAGGCTTCCATTGGAGAAGGCGCGCGAGCTTCTCGCCGGCGGCATGACGCTGGCGGGCGGCACTAACGCCCTCAGCCTCGCTTCCGGCGACGCACGGCGGATTCGTGATGAAGTGCGCCGCGCCATCGAGGTCCTCGGGCCGACGCGCCGCTTCATCCTGCATCCGGTGGACGCGATTTTCCCGGACACGCCGTGGGCGGGCGTCGAGGCGATGATTGAAGCGTGGAAGGAATTCCGAGCCGTGTAACAGGAGCGAGTCATGACAACGCTGACAACCAAACTGGTTCCTCGTGTAGCGGTGGGTTCGTTGTGCAATCCGTTGGAGGTCGGCGCAAACCGCGCGCCGGCCGCAGCGGACGAACTGGCGCGCCGCCTGAAAGACGCCGGCTGCGAGGTCATCGCGCTTGGTCCGGTGGACACGCCGGAGAAGTCGGTTGCCGCGGGACAGGGCATGGCCGGGCAGCGCGTTCATGCGGTCGCGCTTGCCGCCACGAGTTGGTTTGAGGATTACCTGGTGCTGGACCTGTTGGAGGAATGCCGCGTGCCGGCGCTTCTCTGGTCGCTGCCGGGCATGGAGACCGGCGCGTTGTGCGGCACGCAACAGTTGGCGGCCTACCTGAAGCAACTGGGCGTCCCTCACCGCTGCGTCTATGGCCCGCTGGAATCGCCAGAGGCCGGGAGGCAAGCATCCGTCTTTCTGCGCGCCGCCGCGCTCGCCTGCCAACTGCGCCGCGCGCGCATCGGCTTTGGCGGTTGTCGCGTGGCGGGCATGACCGAAGTCTCCGCCAACGAAATCGGCCTCAAGAAATCCATCGGCCCGCGCATCGTCCCGCTCGACATGCCGCGCCTGCTCGACCGCGCGAAGGCGATTCCCGACGACGATGTTCGCGCGCGCTGGCAGGCGGTCGTCCAGCGAAGCGGCTGCTGCAAAGTTTCCGCTGCCGACGGCCTCGACTCGCTCAAGGTTTATGTCGCCGTCAGGGAACTTGTGGACAAACACCGGCTCGATATGCTGACGCTCGGCTGCTATCCGCACCTGATGGGCCGCGTTTGCCTCGCCGCGTCGTTGCTGGCGGACGAAGGCGTTCCGCTCGGTTGCGAAGGCGATGTCAACGGCGCGGTCGGCCAGCTCTTGCTCGCGCGGTTGACGGGCCAGCCCACGCACAACACCGACTGGCTCGAACCGCTGGAGGACGGCACGGTGGTCTTCACGCATTGCGGCTCCGGTTCGTTCAGCCTCGCCGAACGGCCCGGCGACATCACGCTCGGCCCCGTGCGGCTGATGGACCAGGGCGTGTGCGCGACCTTCCCCGCCAAACCCGGCCCGGTGACATTGGTGAGCCTGTTGCCGCGCGGCGACGGTTATCAGTTGGCGTTGCTCGAAGGCGAGGCGGTCCCGACGACGATGGTCTTTCCCGGCAACCCGCTGCGCGTGCGCTTCCCGCAGCCGACGCCGCGCCTTATCGAATGGATTTTTACCGAGGGCATCGGTCATCACTGGATGGCCGGCTACGGCCACGTTGCCGACGAAATCAGCCAATGGGCCAGCCTGTGCGGCCCGAGCCTGAGGTTGTTGAGGCCCGATTGTTAATCCACCCAGGAGACCAATCATGAATCATAGTCGTCGGGAATTTTTGAAACGGAGCGCGCGAATCGGCATCGGCGCCTTGTGCGTCCTGATGCTGCCGCGCGTGCTGCAAGCATCCGATCAAACCGTTTGCCCCAAATCACCGTCGCCGGCAAAGACGATCTGGGCCGTACGGATTCAAGACCTGGGCAAGGACTCAGAGGAGCGGCTGCCGCTGGCGTGCCTCCAGGGACTCGTCAACCGCAAGCAGCCGCGGATCTTTCTCGCGTATGACCGCTTCGACGAACTCTGGCTCGATTGGTTGCGCGAACGGGGAGATGTGAAAGAGATTCGCTGGGTCGGGCCGAAGGAAATTTATGAACGGTTTCTTCCGACCGCGAAAGGCCTGGTCATCACCGACCCGGACCTGCCCGGCAGTGTCAACGTGGCGACGATGCTGGCCGCCGTCGAAGGATGGCTGCCGGTCACGCCGCGTTTGTCGAAGGAGTTTGGCGATCTGAAAGTGGCGATGGACCTTCGCGGGAAGTGGAAGAAGAACATCGAAGCCTACCGATGGTTCTACTTGCGCTACGGCTCGCAAATGTCGCGCCAGGCGTGCGCGAATTACGATCCCGGCCAGTTCGAGCTTCGCGATTACTTCGTGGAGTTCCAGGTGCCGCTGGTGTGGGTCTCGCATCCCAAGGACGCCGAGCGCAGCCGAACCGCATCGCCGGCGGAGGAAGCGCAGTTCGCCCGCGATCTGTTCCAGAAGCTCCCGCCGAACATCCCTTGCATGGGATGGTGGGACCACGGGCTGGCCGGAGAAGAGGGCTGTGGAGAAAATGGTCCCTATTCGGGCATGGACCTCATCAGCCAATGCGCCAAGTTTCAAGTTTGCTCGGCATGGGACGGCTATGCGCGCGGCGTGGGCAACCTCTCGGTCCATTCGGGCACTTCGGCGACCTTTCGCCAAAAGACCGTCGCGCCGCCGCCGCTGGCCGACAAGGTCTATTACACGTTCACCCGTACCGACGGCGATGGGCCGAATTTCTGGCGGCAGGTCTATCGCGACCTCTGGAACCAACCCGATCACGGCAAGGTGCCCGTGGGCTGGCAGCTCGGCCCGACCGCCTACGACCTGATCCCGGACATCCTTGATTATTTCTACCGGCACGCCACATCCAACGATGTCTTCGTCAATGCCCTGACCGGTATCGGCTACATCCGCGAAGTGGATTACGCGGTGACGCTCCCCACGGCGGAACAAGGAGCGGTGTGGGATCGCTTCATGGAGATGTCGGGGCGCTATTTCAAACTCATGGATCTCTCGCTCCTGACCACCTTCGAGGCGTTCAAACAGATGCCGCCGGCCACCCTCGCGCATTTCACGACATTGCCGGGCATCAAGGCCATCTATGGCAACTACCACCGTTTCGAGAGCACCACCGCCGAGAACGCAACCAGCGAGATCAACGGCGTCCCACTCTTCCGCGCCGTGCTGGGCAAAAGCGGCCCGCTCGACACGCCGGAGAAGTTCACGCGCACCGTCGCCGACGTTGTCCAGGACATCCGGCAATTCACCCCGCGCAAGCGTCCCGCGTTTCTCCACATCTCCCTGTCCAACTGGCTGGTGGACATGCGCGCGCTTGTCGAAATCGAAAAGGCCCTCGGCTCCGATTACGTCGCCGTGCGCGCCGACCAACTTCCCGCGCTCTACATGGAAGCCAGGAAACGGCAGTAGCCAGCGAATCGAAACCGATGGATTGATGCCATCATGAACCAACTCAGCTCCATCCTCCCGGCGAGTGCGCTCGCCGTTGCGTTGATGAATCCGGTGGCGGCCGCGGATGTCTCGCGGCCCGAACCGGCGGCGGGACCGGCGCGCGAATCAGGGCTGCAATGCCTCGGCCAGTTGCGGGTGCGGAGATCGGAAGAGATCGGCGGCTCGCGTTGGGGCGTGTCGTGTTGTTGGATCGCGGACGAGCACCCGTTGAGCGTGGAGCAGCGGCTGGATCATCTTAGCGCCGTCGGTGCGAAATGGGCGTTGCTGGTGCCGGACTGGAATCGCATCGAGCAGGAGAAGGGGAAATATGATTGGAACACGCCGGCGCATCGGCTGGACGATGTGATCAACGGTTTGGTCAGGCGCAAGATCGCGCCGGTGATCCAGATTTACGGTGGCAATCGGCTCTACATGCAGACCAAGCCGGACTCGAACAACCGGCCGCTGGCCGACGCTGCCAAGCTGCTGGACGATCCCGAAGTCCGCCCGGCGTGGCATCGGTTCGTCGAGGCGATGGTGCGCCGATACCGGACGCAAGTGAAGTTCTGGGAAATCTGGAACGAGCCGAACGGCGAATGGTTTTGGGCGACTCCGACGACGGTCAAGGACTACGGCCGCATGGTCAGGGATGTGGCCGCGGTGATCAAGCGCGCGCAGCGCGACGCGGTGATTCTGGCCGGAGCCACCGCGAATGTTCCGCTGGATTATCTGGACGGTTTTCTGTCGGGCGAGGGTGCGGGGAATTTCCGCCACTGGTCGGTGCATCCGTATGGCGAGTTGCCGGAGGCGCACGACAGCGCCATCCGGGCCATCCAGAACCTGCTGCGCGCGCGCGGAAAATCGGCCGCGGTCTGGCAAAGCGAGTGCGGGTTTCCGTCGAGCGCGGACACGGGCGGATGGGGATTCGGCGGCCCATGGGACGAGACCAAACATGCCAAATGGCTTCTGCGCCGGCTGCTGTGCGACGCGCGGCTGGGAATGCCGGTCTCGATTTACTTCGTGCTCCACGACTATCCGGCGCAACTCGAAGCCGGCCCGAACAAAGGCAGGATGGGCATCAACCGCAAGGGGCTTTACCGGCACGGTTCGTGGGACCGCAAGCCCGCCGCCGATGCCTTCGCGCATCTGTCGAGTCTGCTCGACAACCGCTTTGAACCCGCGCCCGACGCGCCGCCGCCCGGCTTCGAGATCACCGCCAACGGTGCGCCGACAGCTCCGAAGACGGAGACGATCAAGACCTGTTTGCTGAAACACAAACCGAGCGGCCAGCCGGCAATCGTCTATTGGCTGGGCGTGCCGATGGAGACAAAGTTCCGGCCCGAGCGCGTCACCGTGACAATGCCCGGTGCCGCCATCCAGCAGCCGGTTCTGGTGGATTTGCTGGACGGCAATGTTTACGCACTGCCTCGCGATGCACAGTCCGGACAGGCGAAGTTCGAGAACCTTCCGCTGGCCGACTCGCCGCTTGTGTTGTGCAGTCGCGCGGCAGTGGAACTAAAACCATGATTTCGAGACGCGACATTCTTCGAGTGGCGGCTTCGGGCCTGTTCTTGCGGGCAGTGCCGGTTCGCAGCGCGCAGACAAAAACCATCCAGCGAGTCCGCGACGCGACGCTGCGGCATGTCGAGAGCATGAGGTTTCGCGACCAGCCGTTCGGGCGCTATCGCTACGCCGACGGCATGGCCGAACCGACGCTCTACAGTTCCACCTATGCCGCCATGACACGCGGCCTTTACCGCGACCTCGACACACTCACCCGCGCCGAGCGCCGCGAATGGGTCGCGTATTTCCAGTCGCATCAGGACGACGATGGCTTGTATCGCGATCCGCGCATCTTCGGCGCAGGCTGGTACAAGGACGACCCGGAATGGTGCGGTCGCCGGCACCTCACGTGTCACGTGCTCACGGCGTTGACCTGCCTGGGTGCGGTCGCGTCGAAGCCGCTGCGCATGTTGGAGCCGTTCTACGACGAGGCGCGTCTCATCGCGTGGCTGGAGGCCCGCGATTGGAGCAGGGTGGATTTCGTAGGCAACGAGGTGTTGAACCTTGGCACGTTATTGCAGTATGCGCGCGATTTCCAAAAGCACCCGCGCGCCGCCGCGGCGATGCGGCTGATGCTCGACTGGCTTGCCCGGCATCACATGAACCCGGAAACAGGGCTTTGGGGCAGCATCGATGTGAACGCACCGAAGGGCCTCTCGCGCACCGTGATGGGCGCGTATCATTTCTGGCTGCTGTTTTTCTACGACCGCGCGCCGATCCCTCATGCCGGGGCGGCGGTGATGCAAGTGTTGCGCACGCAGCAGGCGGATGGCGGGTTTGGCTGCGGCGTGCACGGGCCGGCCAGCAGCGCGTGCGAGGACATTGATTCCATTGACCCACTTGCGCGGTTGCTGTCGCCGGGCACCCAGCGGCGTGACGACATCCTCGCCGCGCTGCGACGGGCTGAGCCGCATGTGTTGGCGATGCAGAACGACGACGGCGGCTTCGTGTGGATACGCGGCACGGCGTTCTCCTACGGTCATCCGTTGATGGCCGCCGGCAAGGATGCGAGCGGCATGTTCCCTACGTGGTTCCGCACGCTTTCGCTCGCCTACCTCGGCAAGGCGCTGCCCGACTCGATGGCTGGCCGTTTCAACTGGCATTTTCACAACGCTCCCGGCATACAGTTCTGGCTGTCGGGCAAACCTGAACCTTAGGAGGCGCCGCCATGAACTCACCCAACCTCCTGCTTGTTACGGCGCTTGCGCTGGCTTGCGCCACCGTGGTTATCGCGGCGGACAAGGCTCAACCCGGTCAGCGCCAACTGCTCGCCGACGGCTGGCAAGTGCAATCGTCCGTGCTTGTGCCGGAGGACGGCGAGCGCATCTCGACCGTGGGCTACAAGCCCCGGCAGTGGTTCAAAACGAGCGTGCCGTCCACGGTGCTGAGCGCGCTGGTGAAGAACGGCGTTTACCCCGACCCGCGCATTGGGATGAACATCTTCCTGATTCCAGATTCGTCGGACGAATTCAACCGCAAGCACGATCTTGCGAAATTTAGCTACCTACCCGACAAACGGAATCCCTGGCGCGACCCGTATTGGTATCGCACGGAGTTCGCGCTGCCAGCTATTGCGCCGGGACGGCATTTGTGGCTGAACTTCAAGGGGATCAACTACCGTGCCGGGGTGTGGCTCAACGGGAAACGGGTTGCCGACCCGAAGAATATGGTCGGCATTTATCGGCGCTTCCGGTTCGACATCACCGACTGCGCACGGCCGGGCAAGAACTGCTTGGCGGTCAAAATCCATCCGGTGGATCATCCGGGCGAGCCGGACACGCAACTGAAGCCGTTGGGACCGAGCCGGAGTTATTTCAAGAAGGAGATTCAGAAGGACGTCACCTATGCCGTGGCCGTGGGCTACGACTGCATGCCGCCGATCCCCGACCGCAACATGGGCATCTGGCAGGACGTGTTTCTGGACTGGACCGGCCCGGTGGACATCCGTGATCCGTTCGTGGCGACCGACCTGCCGCTGCCGGACACGAGCCGCGCGACGCTGACGGTGTCGGCGGAACTCGTGAATGCCAGCGCGGCGCCGGTGCGCGGCGTGCTGCACGGACGCGTCACGGATACGGAGGTGCGTTTCGAGCAGCCGGTGGAACTCGCGCCGGGCGAGACGAAGCTCGTGAGCGTGGAGCCCAAACCGGTGATGCCGCAGCCGCGCCTGTGGTGGCCGAAGAATTACGGCGAACAACATCTCTATGATCTGGCGTTGAAGTTCGAAAGCGATGGCGCGGCGGTCACGGAGCAAACGATCACCTTCGGCGTCCGCGCAGTCGGCAAGGAACTGCACAAGCTCGGCGATCATCACGGCTTGCGGGTGCTCATCAATGGGCAGAAGGTGTTCTCGCAAGGCGGCTGGCTCCAGCCGGAGCTTCTGTTCGACATGCCAGCACGCCGCATGGAGACCGAGGTTCGCTACTTGACCGAAGCGAACCTGAACACTGTTACCGTTGAAGACCTGCCTGTTCCAAGCGACGAGTTCCTTGACGCGTGCGATCGGCTCGGCTTGATGTTCTGGATGAGTTTCTACGGCACCTACTGGGTCGCGCCCGAGACGAACTGGCCGCTGGATCACGATTTGTTGGCGCGGTGCGGCGTGGACGTGATCAAGCGCCATCGCAATCATCCGAGCGTGGTGCTCTACAGTTGCGTCGGTGAAGGGATGCCCAGCAAAGACATCTACCAGACTTGGCGCAAAGACGTGCTGGCGCTGGACAAGACGCGCTTGTTTGTCCCCACCATTGACGTGCGGGTGAAGGCGCCGTGGATCGAGCAAGACCTCCCGACCGGTTTGCACGATGCCGGGACGTTCTGGGAGATAAGCCCGCCCGGTTATTACCAACGGGTTCGAGACGGCAAGAAATGGATGTTCAACACGGAGACCTCCATCGCTTCACTGCCGCCGGTCAACAACCTCAACAAGTTCATTCCTGATCTGTTCAAGCAACGTGGTCCCGGCGCCGAGACGAACTTGCTCGATGCCGCGTGGGCGCATCATGACGCCTCGCACTACATCAAGGACTTCGACCCGGCGATCCGGCTGCTCTACGGTCCTCCCCATAACGTCGTGGACTACTGCTGGAAAGCCCAGCTCCTGAGCGCCGAGCGGCATCGCGCTTGGTCCGAGGCCGTCAACCACCGGATGTGGGACATCACCAGCGGCGTCTGGCAATGGAAACTCAACTCCTGCTGGCCGAGCGTCGGCTGGCAAATCTACGACTGGCATCTCAAGCTGATGGTGAGCTCCTACTACTACAAGTCTGCCTTCGAACCGCTGCACGTCCAACTCAGCCCGCTCGACGGAACAGTCACGATCGTCAACCGCCGCCTCCAGCCCGCGCCAAATCTCGATGTGCAGGCCAGCGTTTTCGACAGCCGCATGAAGCTGCGCTGGGAGAATCGCGCGACCGGCAGCGTGGACGCGAACACCTACCGGGATGTGTTTGCCATTCCACCGCTCGCCGATCTGACACCAGTCTATTTCGTAAAACTCCAGTTGAGCCGTGATGGCAAACCAGCCTCGGAAAACTTCTATTGGCTCTCGTCGAAGCCCTATGCCGATATTCACACCGACCTCAACGCGCTGTCGAAAGGGGGATTCACTCCGCTGTCGGCGACAAACACCGCCGACTTCAGCACGTTACAACAGTTGCCGCAGGTGAAACTGAACGTGTCGCATCAAATCGAGCGCCGTGGCGGCCAGCGGGCAGCGCATGTCCGGCTGCACAATCTGACCGGCCAACTGGCGTTCTTTATCCAGTTGGCGTTGACTCGCGGGCGACAGGGGGACGAAGTGCTGCCGGCGTATTGGTCCGACAACTACTTCAGCCTCCTGCCAGGCGAGTCCAAGACTGTGGACGCCGTCTTTGCAACCGAAGACCTTCACGGCGCAACACCCCTCGTGGAGGTCGGTGGATGGAACATCGAGACCGATTGTCGTTGCACGAAACTGGCCGCATCGAAGACTACCGTCAAGTCAGGCGAGCCGTTCACGGTCACCGCGACCGTTGCGAACACATTCCTCGACGGCAGCCGTATCGCTCTTTTCGTGGACGGCCAGCGCAGCGATACCCAATGGGCTTGGGCGCGCGGCGACCGCGTGGCCGAGGTTGATTTCACATTAACTCTGTCCAACCCCGGCGAACATCGTCTGGAAGTGGCCAACCGTGGTCTCATCGTCAAGGTCAAATAGGAATCGGAACAATAACCATGAAACTCATCGCCAAAACTATCCTGTTTCTTTTCCTCGCCGGCGCCTGTCTTGTGGCCGGCGCGGCAGATAAAACGCGATCCGCCCAGGGCCAACTGCTCGTCGACGGCTGGCAGGTGAAATCGTCCGTGCTCGTGCCGGAGGACGGCGAGCACATCTCGACCGTGGGCTACGCGCCGCGGCAGTGGTTCAAGACAAGCGTGCCGTCCACGGTGCTGAGCGCGCTGGTGAAGAACGGCGTTTATCCCGACCCGCGCTTCGGACTGGACTGTTACCGGATTCCCGATTCGTCCGACGAGTTCAACCGCAAGAACGACCTTGCGAAGTTCAGCTATCTGCCGGACAAGCGGAACCCGTGGCGCGATCCGTATTGGTATCGCACGGAGTTCACGCTGCCGGCCATCGAACCAGGGCGGCATTTGTGGCTCAACTTCAACTGCATCAACTACCGCGCCGACGTGTGGCTCAACGGCGTTCGCATCGCCGACCGCGACACGATGGCCGGCATGTTTCAGCGGTTTCGGTTCGACATCACCGCGCACGCGCGGCCCGGCCGCAACGCGCTCGCCGTGCGGATTCATCCGGTGGATCATCCGGGCGAGCCGGATGCGCAATTGGACGTGTTCGGGCGTTCCCGCGGCGAGCACAAGGAAATCGAGCGCGACGTCACCGAGATCGAGACCCAGGGCTACGACTGCATGATGACCGTGCCCGACCGCAATATGGGCATCTGTCAGGAGGTTTTCCTCGAATGGACCGGCCCCGTGGACATCCGCCATCCGTTTGTCGTTACCGAACTGCCGTTGCCGGACACGAGCCGCGCCACGCTCGCGGTGTCGGCGGAACTCTTCAACGCCGGCGCGTCGCCGTTGCGCGGCATATTGCGCGGGCGCGTCGCCGGCGCCGACGCCAGCTTCGAGCAGCCGGTGGAACTCGCGCCGAACGAGACCAAACTCGTCCGTGTGGAGCCGAAGCCGGTGATGCAACACCCGCGGCTCTGGTGGCCGGTGAATCACGGCGAGCAGCCTCTCTACGATCTCGTGTTGAGGTTCGAAAGCGACGGCGCGGTCGCCACGGAGCAAACGGTGAAGTTTGGCGTCCGCCAGATCACCACCGAAATGCACACGCTCGACGGCTGGCACGGTCGGCGCGTGCTCGTCAATGGCCGGAAGATTTTCTGCCGCGGCGGCTACATCCAGCCGGAGCTGATGTTCGACTGGGACGCGCGGCGGATCGAGAACGAGATTCGCTACTTCGCCGACGCGAACATGAACCTCATCTACTTCGAGGACATCCCGAACCCGCCGGACGTGTTTCTCGACGCCTGCGACCGGCATGGCGTGCTGTTTGGCAACTGTTTCTACGCGTGCAGTTGGATGACGAAACCGGGCCGTCCCGAAGACACCGGCTTGTTGGAGCGATGCACCGTGGACGTGCTAAAGCGTTACCGCAATCACCCCAGTCTCGTGATGTATATGTCCATGAACGAAGGCTGGACCTGCGCGCCGGTTTACGAAATGTGGCGGCGGCAGGTCGTCGCACTCGACGACACGCGGTTCCGGATTCCGTCGGCTTACTTCCCCGACTTCATCAAGGACGAAGCGACCGCGAAGGCGGAGCGGTTCGCGCACTTCCGGCCGGAGCTGCCCACCGGCATGAACGACCTCGGCAACAAGTCCTACGGCTGGCAGGAGCCGGCGCAATACTTCCGCTGGGTGCGCGAGGACCGGAGCTGGATGTTCAAGATGGAGAGCGGCTCAGCATCGTTGCCGCCGATGAGCAGCCTGGCGAAATTCTTGCCCGAACTCGGCGCGCGCGGCACCAACGGCACGCCGTTCCCACTCACGGCGGATTGGGCGCACCACGGCGCGAACCACTACTACAAACCCTACGACGTGGCGCTCCGTCGGCTGCACGGCGAGCCGGAGAGCGTCGCGGATTACTGCTGGAAGGGCCACCTCATCACCGCCGACCAACACCGCGCGTTCTACGAAGCAGTCAACCACCGGATGTGGGACATCACCAGCGGCTTCACAGAGTGGAAAATCAATTCCAGCTACCCCGACGTGCAGTGGCAGAACTTCGATTACTTCCACAAACCGATGGTGAGCCAGTTCTTCATCAAGCGCGCCTGCGAGCCGCTCCACGTGCAGATGGACCCGATTGATTTCGCCGTGAGCGTCATCAATTGCCGCGAGCAAGCGCAGCCCGGCCTCGAAGTGAGTGCGAGTGTCTTCGATTCCGACGCCAAGCCGCTCTGGCAGCGCACCGCCCGACTCGACGCGCCCGCCAACGCGTTCCGCGAAACGTTCGCCATCACCGGCCTGACCAACCTCGCGCCGTTTGTTTTCGTGAAACTGCAACTCAAGGACGCCGCCGGCCGGCCTGTCTCCAACAACTTCTACTGGCTGCCTGGCCAGGGCGCGAGCGACTACAAGGCGCTTCAGAAACTGCCGCTCGTGAAGCTGAACGCCACCGCGAGCGTTGAAAGCGCTGGCGCCGACAAACTCGTGCGAGTGAAAATCACCAACCCGACAAGCCACATCGCGTTTTTCATCCAACTCGCGTTGACCAAGGGCGTCGGCGGTGAAGAAATCCTCCCCGTTTTCTGGGACGACAACTATTTCAGCCTCGTCCCCGGCGAGACGCGCGAGTTGGCTGCGCGCATCGCTACGCGCGACCTGGCCGGCAAAAAGCCCGCGCTGGAAGTCGGCGGCTGGAATGTGGACGGCGCGTTGGAATGCGCCAGCCTGCGCATCTCCAAGCCGCGCGTCCGGCCCAATGAACCGTTCACCGTCACGGCTCGCGTTCTCAACACATTCCTTGACGGCGGCAGGATCACGCTTTGCGCGGACGGGAAGGCCATCGAGTCGCGGTTCGTCTGGGCGCGAGCCGCCGCCGGGAAGTCCATCGAGGTCTCTTTCACCTGCCGCATGGCAGAACCGGGAACCCACCAGATCCGATTGGGCAACAAGTCTTCCTCAATCACTGTGGAATAGTTTGAGGAGAACCGTTAGTCTCGGCTGAAACGTTCGAGTTTCCAATCGTCACGAAAGGAAGTTATGAACCGCGCCGCATTTATCGCCGTCGCGCTCTGCGCGTTCGCATTCCAATTGGCGCAGGCCGCGCCGGAAGATGTCCGCATCGAAAAGGACGTGGATTACCTCGGCGCCGATCGTCAGGAGAAAGCCGATCTCTACCTGCCGGCGGACGTTCCCAAGGGCCGGAGTTGTCCCGGCGTGGTCATCATCCACGGCGGCGGCTGGTCCGGCGGCGACAAGGGCGCGGCAAGGGAAATCAACATCGGCACCACGCTGGCGCAGCATGGTTATGTCTGCATGAGCATCAACTATATGCTCGCCTCCAAAGACAACAACGCCGTGACCTGGCCGCAGAACCTTCACGATTGCAAAACCGCCGTGCGCTGGCTGCGCAAGAACGCCGCGCGGTTTCAACTCGACCCCGACCACATCGGCGCCATCGGCGGCTCGGCGGGCGGGCATCTGACGGCGATGCTGGCGTTGACGGATGCGAAGGACGGCCTCGATCCGAAGGGGCCTTACGGTGAATTCTCCTGCCGAATTCAGGCGGCGGTGGATCTTTACGGCCCGGCGGATTTGCTGGCCTGGCATGACATCTCAATGTTCCGGAAAAAGCGCGCCGACGCGCCCGAACTTTATCGCGCTGCCTCGCCCGCCACCTACGCCGACAAGAACGATCCGCCCCTCCTGATCCTCCACGGCACCGCCGACAAAACGGTGGACGTGCAGCAGTCGAAGGATTTTGCCGCCGCGCTGGCGAAGGCCGGCACGCCGCACGAACTCGTCATCGTGGAGGGCGCGCCGCACACCTTCCATCTCCAGCCCAAGCAACAAGACCTGCGCCCGCTGGTGCTTGGCTTTTTTGACAAGTATCTGAAACGGCAACCTTGAACCGCCCTTCATGGCGGGGGACAAGTCTTCCGGCGGCGGTTCATCGCGGATAAGATAACAGTGCTTGGCGCGCCGGCGCGGCGCACTCGCGGCTTGATGCGCTGGGGCGGGAAGCCTAGCATCGAAGCCCGGCCTCTATGAAAACCAACCGAAGAAACTTCATCCGGACAACTGGCCTGACAGGCTTGGGAATTGCTGGCAGCAGTCTGCTCCACGGCGGGACACCGCAAGCGGACTCTCAAGACAAGAAGGACACCGCGCAGGTAAGCCGGCAACTGGAGAGGGCCCACGTCCAGCGTTTCAACATGTCGGGTTTCGCCGCGCCTCCTCTGGAAAAAGTGCGGATCGCCATCATCGGTTTGGGACAGCGCGGTCCGGCTCATCTATCCCTCATGAGTCTCATCGAGGGGACGGAGATCAAGGCCCTTTGCGACATTCGGCCGGAGAAGACGGAGGCCGCGAAGAAAAAACTGGCCGGCACGACACACAACCCGGACGTGTTCACCGGGCCGGAAGATTGGAAGAAGGTGTGTGAGCGTGACGACATTGATTTGGTCATGATCACCACGCCCTGGTATATGCACGCCAAGATGGCCGTCTATGCGATGGAGCACGGCAAACACGTGGCGTCCGAGGTGCCGGCAGCCGGGACCATCGAGGAGTGCTGGCGGCTGGTGGAAACCGCCGAGCGGACCCGGAAGCATTGCATAATGATGGAAAATGACAGTTATTTGCCCTTTCAGTTGATGACGTTGAACATGGCGAGGCAGGGGTTCTTCGGGGAGGTGGTGCATGGCGACTGCGCCTACAACACCAGCAAGATGCAGAACAACTTCTCCAAGAAATTGTATTGGGACATGTGGTGGCTCAAGCAATACGCCGCCCGGCGGGGCAACATCTACCCCACGCACGGTCTTGGCCCGGTCAGTCAGGTGATGAGCATCAACCGCGGCGACAAATTCGAGTTCCTCGTGTCCGTCGAGAGCAAGGACTTCATGATGAACGCGAAGGCGCGCGAGCTGGCGGCTACGGACGAGTTTTTCAAGCCGTTTGCCGAAAAGAGCTACCGGGGCAACATGAGTGTCACCACCCTTCGGACGACCATGGGTCGCACCATCATGCTCCAGCATGATGCCACGTCGCCGTCGCCGCATAACCTTTTCCACGGCATCTACGGCACCCGGGGAGCCGCGCTCTACGATCCGCCGCCGCCGCGACTGGCTGTGGGAAAACACGAGTGGGTGTCGCCGGACGAATTCAAGTCCCTGACGGAAAAATATACGCCGAAAATCACGCGCCAATTGAGTGAACTCGCCCGCCAGACCAAGGCGGGCCACGGCGGCTCCGACCTGCTGGAAGACTGGCGGCTGATTGATTGTTTGCGCAACGGACTGCCCCTCGACCAGGATGTTTATGACGCGGCTGCATGGAGCTCGGTCGTCCCGCTCAGTGAATGGTCGGTCCTGAATCGCTCGAACTCCATTGATGTACCCGACTTCACCGCGGGAGCATGGAAAACCAACAAACCTAACATGGACATCAACCTCGAAAGAGGAGGAAACACCAAAGTCGTGGTTTAAGATGGTTCAAGCCGTGGCCTTGTCTGAATGACAGCTTATTACAAGAATCCGTTCATTCAGTCCGAACCGCTGCCGGCGGACATCGTGCTGCATCCATCGTGGTGGCACGCGCACGCGGGCATCAGCTTCGACGAGGATTTCTTCTATCATCCGGCCAAACGCGTCGAGAGCGAACGGCGCATGGAGGCGGTGCTGCACGAACGCTTCGGCCGTCACGGACTTGGCGCTGACCGCGACCGCGATCTGCCGGTCATCGGTGCGGTGCACAACGCCGCCGGTTACCTGGTGTCGGAGATGTTCGGCTGCGAAATCCGCTACCGGGCCGATGCACCGCCCGATATCGTGCCTGCAAACCGCGAACAGCTCGAGGTGGACCCCGAAACGCCGTTTCGCAGCGCGGCGTTCAAGCGGTTCGAGCGATTGCGCGACGCGTTGAAGACACGCTACGGCTACCTGCTCGGCGACATCGGCTGGGCAGGCATCCTGAACCTCGCGCTCGATCTGCGCGGGCAGGAATTGTTCCTCGACATGGCCGACGCGCCGGAGCGGGTCGCGGCAGCGTTCCGCAACATGGCGGCAGCCATCGAGCGGTTCGTCGCCTGCGTCGAATCCGAGACCGGCAGCAGTTCCGTTTCTGTCAACCGCAACGTCCGCCACTTCCGCCGGCCGGTGTATCTGCATTCGGAATGTTCCAACACGATGATCTCCGCGGCCGACTACGAGCGGTTCGTGCTGCCGGTGGACGCCGCGTGGAGCCGGCGGCACCGGCCATTCGGCATCCATCATTGCGGCCGCGACCCGCACCGTTTCGCTGCGAGCTACGCGAGACTGCCGCACCTCGATTTCCTCGACGTGGGATGGGGTGGCGACGTTGCGCACATCCGCGAGCATCTGCCCCACACCTTCCTGAACATTCGTCTCGACCCGGTCGGCATCACGCGCCAGACGCCGGAGGAAATTCGCGCGACGATCCTCCGTCTGGTTGCCCAATCGGCGAACCCGTGGCTGACCGGCGTTTGCTGCATCAACATGGACAACACGGTCACCGACGCGCAGGTCAACGCAATTTTCGACACCGTCGGAGAATTGCGCCAACGGTTCACTGCACAAACCGGGCTTGCGTCATGATGCCTTGGGGCGACCTTGGACCTCCATTTTTGCCGCCGCCTCCACCGGCGGCTCTCTGCCGCATCCCGCGTCTGCAAAAAAGAGGAACTGTTATGAAAGCCAGGCTTTTGATTTTCTTTGGCGTGCTGATGCCACTGGCCGTGCTGCATGGCGCCGACGCCGTTTTCGATCCGTGCCGCTTCGGTGCGAAACCTGACGGCGCCACGCTCTGCACGGCGGCCATCCAGAAAGCCATCGAGCAGTGCGCTTCCAACGGCGGCGGCACGGTCCGGTTGCCGGCGGGCTCATGGCTGACGGGCACCATCTTCCTGCGCAGCCACGTCACGCTCCAACTCGACGCGGGCTGCACGCTCCTCGGCAGCACCAACTGCAACGATTACCTGCATCACAAAGCCGACGGCCCGCCCGACGCCGCGCCGGTCGTCCATGACCTCATTGTCGGCGACAAACTGGAGCACATCGCCATCCGCGGCAGCGGCAAGATTTATGGCAACGGCTCCGTCTGGCGCGACCCGAAAAGCAGGCGGCCGAAGGCGATTCTTCTCAGCAGTTGCCGCGACGTGCTGGTCGAGGGCATCCACATCGAGAGCACCGGCAGTTGGGCACAGCACTACCGCGACTGCGACCGCGTCACGCTGCGCGGCATCACCGTCTTCAACCATGCCGGCTTCAACAACGACGGCCTCGACGTGGACAGTTGCCGCGACGTGACCATCACCGGCTGCGACATTGATTCCGACGACGACGCGCTCTGCCTCAAGAGCGGCTCCGACCGGCCGTGCGAGAACGTCACCATCAGCGATTGCAAGGTCAGCAGCCATTGCAATGGCCTCAAGATGGGCACCGAGACCGGCGGCGGTTTCCGGAATATCAAAATCAGTCACTGCACCGTCAGCTCGCCCAAGCGCTCGAAGGTCATCTACGGCAAACAACGCGGGCTGGCGGGCATCGCGTTGGAGATCGTGGACGGCGGCACGATGGACGGCGTAAGCATCAGCGACGTCGCCATCGAAGGTGTCAGCGCGCCGATTTTCATCCGGCTCGGCAACCGCGCCCGCATCTACAAGCCGGCCACGGCCAAGCCCGGCGTCGGCACTCTGCAAAACGTCACCCTCCGCAACATCACCGCGCGCGGTTGCTCGACGCTCGGTTGCGCCATCGCCGGCATCCCGGATCATCCGGTGCGCAACGTCACGCTGGAGAACATCCAACTCGGTTTCGAAGGCGGCGAAGGCAGGGACGCGCTCGCGAAGCCGGTGCCCGAGCGGGCGGAAAAATATCCCGAATGCAAGATGTTCGGCACACTGCCCGCCTGGGGCTTTTACTGCCGGCATGTGAGCGGCCTGAGCTTCCGCAACGTGCAGTTGCGCGCCGACCAACCGGACCTGCGCCACGCTTTCATGTGCGATGACGCCGAAAACGTGACGCTCGACAAGCTGGACGCGCCGTTTGCCGCCGGTGCCGCGCCGCTCATCCGGCTGGTTCAAACGAGGAACTTTCTGCTTCGCGGAAGCCGCCCCGACGCGCCCGGCGGCATGTTGCTGAGTCTGGAGGGAAGCGCGACGCGGCGCGTGGTCTTGCGCGACAACGACCTGAGCCGCGTCGGCAAGGTCTCCGAGACTTCAGCCGATGTTCCCGCCAACACGCTTTCGATTGAACCCAGCCGATAGAATCCGTCATACGATAAGCGTTTACGCCAGTAATAGGTCAGCCATCGCAAACGCCCCATAAGTGGGGTGAGCTTCCAAGCTTGCCCCTCACGGCAAAAAAACCGCTGCGCGAGCTTGGAACCTCACGCCACTTTGGGGACGCTATGAAACCGGCGTGGTCGCTTTTTGGTTTGAACTCCGCCGGCTCGCGTGTCATCAAGCGTTTGCTGCCATGAACCACCAAACTCGTCATTCACTCGGTTTGTTTCTCGTATTCACTGCGGCGACCGCCTTTGCCGCCGTCGCCGAAAAACCCGCCGCCGTTCCATGGGACCTGAAGGCGTTGTCCCAGGCGCCGGCGACTTATCCCGCACCCGGCTATGAGACCAACGGCGTGCGCGCGATCTTTTTCGACGGCCTGCCGTGGCACGGCCAGCCGACGCGCGTGTTCGCCTTCGTCGGCATGCCGGAGCACAAGCGCGGCGAGAAAGTGCCCGGCATGGTGCTCGTCCACGGCGGCGGCGGTACGGCGTTCGCCAGTTGGGTGAAGCGATGGAACGACCGTGGCTACGCGGCCATCTCGATGGACACCTGCGGCTGTGTTCCGGGCGGCGCACACAACAAACGGCCGCGCCAGGAGCACGGCGGCCCGTCGGGATGGGGCGGATTCGATCAAATAAACGAGCCGACCGAAGACCAGTGGACGTATCACGCAGTCGCTGACGCGATCCTTGCGCACTCGCTATTGCGCTCGATGCCGGACGTGGACGCGACGCGCATTGGCCTCACGGGCATTTCGTGGGGCGGCTACCTCACGTGCATCATCGCCGGTGTGGACAGTCGGTTCCGGTTCGCCGTGCCGGTCTACGGCTGCGGTTTTCTTGGCGACAATTCGACGTGGGTGAAAACCTTCGAGCAGATGGGTCAGGAGAAGGCTGCCCAATGGCTGCGGCTCTGGGACCCGTCGAGCTATCTGCCGCGAGCGAAGATGCCGATGCTCTGGGTCACCGGCACCAACGACTTCGCCTACCCGTTCGACTCGCTCCAGAAATCCTACCGCCTGCCGTCCGGCAAACGCACACTTTGCATCCGTGTCCGCATGCCGCACGGCCATGGCCCCGCCGGCGAAGGGCCGGAGGAAATCCGCGCGTTCGCCGACAGTATCCTTCAAAACGGCCCGTCGCTCGCGCGCATTGCCGCGCAAGGACGCGACGGCGACACAGCCTGGGCCAGATACGAGTCGCGCCAACCCATCGCCAAGGCCGAATTGAATTTCACGAAAGACACCGGCGTATGGAAGCAGCGGAAATGGGAAACGGCAACGGCGGAGCTTGACGCCGCGAAACACAAAGTCACCGCCACGATCCCGGCCGGCGCGACGGTCTTCTACCTCAACCTTTTGGATGAACAAGGATTGGTTGTGAGCACGGAACACAGCGAGGTGAAATGAGCTTTTTATGAAAACAATCATCTGTTTCCTGAGTCTGCTGTTCCTATGCATGGCGCTCTCCGTCGCCGCGGAGGAAACCGTTGGCGAACGGCCCTACGAGATGGTGTGGGCCAACCGCACCGCCGACACGCATCCGCCGCTGGTGGACTTCGAGAATCTCGACGGCTGGAAAGTCGAGACGAAGGATGCCGTCGCGACATTCACACTCTCCCGCGAGCAACAGCTTTGGGGCAAGCACGTCGGCAAGCTCGTTTATCGCGCCGACGGCAAACTGCCGCGCGTCACACTCCGCCCGCCGCAGCCGATCGCCGTGCCGCAGTCGTTCGATTGCATCAACTTCTGGGTTTATGGCAATAATTGGGCATGGGTGACCGACAAGGGCACGCCGCCGGTGGAGATCGCCGTGTTGCTGCGCGGCAAAGGCGGCGCGGAGGTGCGCGTCGCGATGAGCACCGTGCGCTGGAGGGAATGGTGGGTGATGCACCACAAGCTCACGGCCGAACAACTCGATTTGCTCAAGGGCGGCGCGACGTTTGAGGGCATCCAGATCATCAACGGGCGCAACAAGGACGACCGCACGCTCTATCTCAGCAACCTCGCCATTTATAAAGAGGAGTTGAAGCCGCTGACGTTTGAGCCACGCCGCAAACGCGGCATCGAGATGTTTCCCGGTCAGGGCGTCGGCACAAATACCGGCCCCGGCAGGCTCCCGTTCCCGACACGCGAGGAAACGATCCTGCCGGACAACCTTGCCAGGAGTTTCAAGACCACGTTGACGAAGGATGGAGAAGCGTTCGTGTTCCGCTATCGCGGCAAGGACGGCACGCTGGAATACCGCTACGAGCCGAAGACCGGCACGCTCGGAGATGTGACCGCGCGATGGGCTGGAAGGGGCGAATGGTTTCAACCGATGGCGGACGGTGGCGTCTTCTTCTCCTCAACCGAAACAGGCAAATCGCTCGCGCCGGAGAAAATCGAACCGCTCGGTTGCGAGCGCGGCGGCGACACTGTTGTCTCGCGCTGGCGTTGCCGGCTCGGCGGGCGCAGCGCCGAGGTCAGCTACACCTTCCGGCTCTGGCAGAAGTCGCTGGTGGTGGATGTGAAGTGCCTCGGCGGCGAAGTCGGCGAGGTTCGGTTCGGCAAGGCGGTTGGCGTCGACAATCCGCGTCTCGTGACGCTGCCTTACATGAGCTACGGCGGGCCGCGGCCGGCGGTGCTGGTCGCTGGCGCGCCGGAGAAGGCGCTCTTCATATTCGGCCTGCCCGACTACTACCGCTCCAACGCCTCGTTGCTCTGGGCGGTCAACGATGTTGCCTCCGATGGCGTCATTTACAACGGCGGCACACGCTACGAGCCGAAAACCGACGGCAAACGCAACGATTGCTTCGAGCGATTGTTCCTCACCGTCTCGCCGCAGTTCGAGGAGGTGCTGCCGAACATTCCGAACCCGAAGTCGCCGTGGATGCGCGTCGCCGGCGAACGGCTCTGGCGCGCGCACGGCGCGACCGACCGTGAGCACGATTATGCTTTCTGGAAGGACATCGCCCGCTACGGCATGACGAAGGTGGTCATCACCGACCACGAAACCGGCTGGCGCGACGGCGGCGAAAGTTTCACGTTCCGTACACGCGCCGCGCCGAAGCGGGGCGGCGACGAGAGCCAGGCCGAATACTCACGCAAGATCCAGACGCTCGGTTTTCGCTACGGCATTTACAACAACTACACCGACTTCGCCCCGGTGAATGAGTTTTGGAACGAGGATATGGTCACGCGCCTGTCCAATGGCGACTGGCGCACCGCGTGGGCGCGTTGCTACAACCCGAAACCCGCGCGCGCCGTCGAGTATGAGGCGCAGCTCGCGCCGATCATCCAGCGGAAGTTTCATCTTTCGACGGCCTACTGCGACGTGCACACGGCGGTGACGCCGTGGGCCTATTGCGACTTCGACGCGCGCGTGCCGGGCGCGGGGACATTCGCGGCGACGTTCTACGCTTACGGCGAGATCATGCTCCACCAAAAGGCGACGTGGAACGGCCCGGTCTATAGCGAGGGCAATCACCACTGGTTCTACTGCGGCCTCACCGACGGCAACTACGGTCAAGACCAGGCCGCGCATCTGCCGGTGAACCCGTGGCTGGTGGACTTCGACCTGCGCAAACTGCATCCGCTTTGCTGCAACTTCGGCATGGGCAACCCCGGCATGTTTTACGGCCGCGAGGAAAATCCCGGCAAGACGCCGGCTGAACGCGATGCGCATCTCGACCGTTTCCTCGCCGCAACGCTCGCGTTCGGCCACACCGGTTTTCTCGTGACGGAAGGCGGCACGGAAAACGCCGTGCGCAGTTACTTTAACCTCCAGCAAATCCACGCCGCCTACGCGCAGCAAACCGCTGCCGACATTTGCTACGCCGACGAGCGCGGTCGGTTACTCGGTGTCTCCGCCGCCGTCGCGAGCGATGTATTCCGCCGTTCGCAAGTCGCCACGCGCTACGCCAACGGCCTGCGCGTCGTCGTCAACGGCCATCCAAGCGAGACGTGGAAAACCGCCGACGCGGAATTGCCGCCGAACGGCTGGTTTGCGAAAAGCGCCGACAGCAAACTGCTGGCCTTCAGCGCGTTCGTGGATGGTCATCGCGCCGACTATGTGGAGTCGCCGGCTTACGTTTACGCCGACGGGCGCGGCACGTTCACGCGTTTCGCGAAGGCCGCGAGCGACGGCAAGCTGATCGCTCACAAACGTGACGATGGTTCGCTTGAGGTCATTCCCGTCGGCAAGTGCGCGTCGTTCGGCGTGTCGCTCGACAGCAAGGCTGCCACGGCAACGGCACTCGACAAGGACGGCAAAGAAATCGGCCCAGCCGAAACTCGGTTCAGCCGCGGTTTGGTTTATGTCCAGCCTCAGACCAACGCGTTCAGCTACATCGTTGCGCAGGCAGCAGCGCCGGCCGTGACGCTGAAATGCGGTCGAGACAAGGTCGTTGCCGGCGAGCGCGCCGTCATCGTCGGCAAGGAACGCCATGAGTTCCAGGCGCCGGCCGACGCGAAACCGGGCGTGCGGCTGTGGCAACAGTTCGAGGGTGCGTGGATTGATTTTACCGTCGTGCCGCTGGCTGACGCGACGCTGTCGCTCGATGGCAGGTTTCAACTTGAGATCACGCCGCATCAGGCGGAGCCGGCGCGCGCCGAGGTCACGCTTGGCGGCGCGACGCAAACCGTCGAACTGACGCCGGAACGGCGCGCGACGCTCGCCTTCGATTTCAAAAAGCCCGATCACGAAGAGGCGTGCGTGTTGCCGCTGCGCATCGCGGTCGGCGACCTCCGCCACGAGCAGAAGTGGTGGCTGCTCACCGAGAAATCCATCGTGCCGGCGGCAGTGCTGCCGGAAAGATACGATAGCGGCCAGCGGGTGCGGAAGCAGCCGGAGAGCGGCCTCAACGTCGCGTCCGGCGCGAGCGTGCATTGGGACGCGCACATGAGCTGCGGTGATGCGGTGAAGCCGGGCCTTTTCATGCACCCGCCTTACAAAAGCGGCACCGGTTATTCCTTCGCCCTCTACGCGCCGGTGACGTTGCCGCGCGAACCGGTGGCGGCGTTTCGTTGCGACATCGGCAAACGCGACGGCAGCGACCGCGGCGACGGCATCTTATTCCGCGTCGCCGTCGTTGATGCCGACTGCCAGGAAACCATCGTGGTCGAAAAACAATGGGCCGAGCACGGTTGGACGGCGCTCGACGCCGATCTGTCGCGCTGGGCCGGACGGCCGGTCCGCATCAAACTCATTTGCGACGTTGGCCCGGCGGACAACTCCAGCGGCGACTGGGCGTGCTGGGCCAACATGTGCATCGAGAGCCGCGAGCCGTTGTTGGTGACGAAGCTGCTGGATCACGCCGCGCAGTTGCGGCACGAGCCGGGACCGCATCCGGTCGCGAACCTGCGCGCGGCCGATCTGCGCGCGGCGCGGCGCGGCTGGCTGCATTTCCAGGGCATTGGTCTTGATCACGGTGGCAAATACATTTCGCTCGGCGAACTCAACGGCGTCCGGATTGGCGAACTGCCCGCCGCTGGCGGCGACGAGCGCAAAGGAATTTGGAGCGCGGATGTTTCGGTCGCGCTGCCGGCGGCGGCGATCGCGACGCTCGGCGGCGTCAACCGGTTCAAGATTCGCAACCCGGCCGGCGACAGTTTCAAGGCGCGCCGATTTTGGATTGAATTGGAACTGGCCGACGGCCGCCGATGCTCATCGAAGATTCACGCGCTGACCTACACGCAGCCGACCAACTGGCTCTATGCCGAAGGCATCGGCGTGCCCGCCGACGAAGACATCGAAGTGGACATCCCGTTCGAAACGGCGAAGTAAACGCCACCACGATGCGATAACAAGTAATGAACTGTTTTCCAGCACGTTCTTTTATCCACCGCTTCGGCCTCACTTTCGCGGCTGCAATGCTGTTGCTTCTATCCGGAGTCGCGACTGCCGGCGCAGGTTCGGCTGAGCCGAATCTGGTCGCCGACGGCGATTTCGATCGCGCGGACCTGCGGCTGGTCCGGACCCAAGAGCCGGGCGGGTGGATTGTTCATGGTCTGACGGCGCCAGACATCGAGATCAAGATCAGCGACGACGCGGGACGAAATGGGACGCGTGGTTTGCGCTACCATCGCACCGGCGACTCGAAAGCCAACGTACACGCCGACCAGACCGTGCCGGTTCGCAAGAACACGATTTACGAAGTGTCGGCCTTTGTGCGCTGGGAGGGGAAACTGTGGCCGATCCTGGCGGTGGCGCGGATGGACTGGAAACCTCTCGGCATGATTGTCTGCGAGGACGGCGGGCAATGGACGGAGGTTCGCTTTGCGTTCAACTCCTACGACAACGAGCAAGTGCGGCTGGAGTGGTTCGCGGGCGCGACGGGTGAGCTTTACACATCGGCTCCGGGCACGAGCTATCTGGATGACGTGAATCTGCGCGTTGTCGCCGATCCGCCGGACTACCTGCGTACGGCGTTTGAGGTATCCCGGCCAAAAGCGGATGGTAAATTATCGTTAACAAGGGGCATCTACGGTGCGGTCGGGACACCCAAACCCCTTCGTCCGATTATTTGCCGCGATGGCGTGTTGCACTACAAAGATGGCGGCGAGGTGGCCTTATGGGGCGTCAACATGCAGACGGCTCTCTCGTGGGAATACAACGGCCGCCTGAAGCCCTCCGGCGTGCCGCTGGAGGCGGAGGCGCTGAAAAAAATCACCGAACAGAATCTCGACCAGTTGGAGCTGATGGGCGCCCAGGTCATCCGGGCGCATCTGCTGCCGTCGGATTTCACGGACGCCGAAGGCAACCTGCGCGACACGCTCTTTTTGGACGTACTCGATCATCTGGTCGCCCAGTGCCGGCAGCGCGGGATTTACATCTACATGACGCTGGCCAACGACATGAACACCTACTACTGCCACGACTCGTTCATGGCGGGGCAGGATATTCGTAAATGGCTGTTCGACGAGCCGTTCGTGACGCGCCTGGAGCGTTACATCCAGGCCCTGCTCAACCACCGCAACCGCTACACCAGCCAGGCCTTTCGCGACGAACCCGCCATCGCGGTGTTCGAGGTGATCAACGAGCCGCGTTACCTGAGCTACCCGGACATCGCGGGCGATCCAGCGTGTGCCAGGTATCGCGAAGCGTTCGACCAGTGGTGCGCCGCGCGGGGCATCAAGGAAAACCAGTCGGCCTGCTTCCGCACCTATCGTTACGAACTGGTCCGCCGGGTGGTGGACCGGCTGGCGAAGGCGATTCGCGGCACCGGCTCGCGCAAACCGGTCGTGTGGAACCTCAACTGGCCGCAGATGATCCTCGAACATGAGGACGTGTTCCAGGCGCTGGCCGACAGTTCGGTGGACGCCGTTTCCTTCTGCTGCTACCCCGGCCAGCGCGACGTGCCGAATCCTTATTGGAACCACCCGATGGACCTGAGCGGCCGGAACTATCTGCCCTACCTGCGCGACTGCTACGCCAAGTATGAGCAGTTGCGCTGGCTGCTGGGCGAGCGGTTCGCGCACAAGGCGAAGGTCACCTACGAGTTCGAGACGTTCTATAACACGACGGGCTACCTGTATCCGGCCATGGCCCGGCTGTTCCGCGCGCTCGGCTCGCAGATGGCGATGGTCTGGCAATACTCCCTCACGCCAGCGGCCTCGTATTGCACCGGTTCGCATTATCTGAACCTAGAAGGCTCGCCGCAAAAGGCCGTCAGCTTTCGCGTGGCCATGCGCGCCTTCGGCGAGATGCCGCGCCATGTGGAGTACGACACGGAGGCCAAAACGGAGATGACGCGCGGCCATTGGGCGATCTCGTTCGACCGCAACCTCAGCGTCTTCAGCGACGAGCAGTCGCTGATCTACTCCGGCTCGTTCGAAAAACCGCCGTTGCCGATTGGAACGCACGTGCACGAGATCGTGGGATGCGGCCGTTCGCCGCTGGCGAGTTACGAAGGAAGCGGCGCGTATTTTGTGCAGGTCGAAGGCGATCATGTGGATGTGCGGATTCTGCCGGACGTCTCGTATTTGCGGCCGCTCTGGCAGGGCCGGGGTCGTCCGCCGTGGAAACCCGCGTGCAGTTTCGACACCCAGACACGGCACCGACTCACGCTCCATCTGCCGGGTTGGGAAGGGAAGCTGATGATTCAAAACCTCGCCGACACCACAAAGGAAGCCGGCAAAACAACCGACGGCACGTTCGACATCACCCCGGGCCGGTATCGGATTGTTCGCACGACGGAATAGATAGCGGGTGGCCGCCTGTATTCATCGAGTTCCATTTGACGCCGGCGCCGGGTATGTCGTTATATTGCGGCGAAGACATGACGGCGGTCACGACGAACAAACCGGCGCGACAGCCCGGTCAAAAAGTTGACGGCTGATAGCTGGAAACTGAGAGCTTATTATTGTGAGACAACTCATCACCGTTTTTGGCGGCTCGCGTTGCGCGCCGGACGCGGCGGAATACCGCGAGGGCATCAAGCTTGGCCGGCTGCTGGCCGGCCGCGGTTTCACGGTCGTGTGCGGCGGCTACGGCGGCGTGATGGAAGCCGTCAGCCGCGGCGTGCGCGAAACCGGCGGCGAAGTGCTCGGCATCACGCTGGCGAAGACCGCCGCGTCGCCGAACGAGTTTCTCTCCCGCGCCGTTCCCGCGCCGGACATTTACGAGCGGCTGCGGCGGCTCATCCGCCAATCTGTCGGCTTCATTGCCTTGCGCGGCGGCATGGGCACGGTGGCCGAGGTCGCCGTCGTCTGGAACGAGTTTTTGCTGAACGCCCTCACGACGCGTCCGCTGGTGTTGCTGGGCGACTCCTGGCCGCCCGTGATCGCCGCGCTGCGCCAGCACATGCACATCGAGGAGAGCGACATGAAGTGGATCCAGTTTGCCACCTCGCCGGCGGAGGCGTTGCGGGTGCTGGACGAAATGCTGGCCGAGTGAATCGGCCGCCGCGGCGGACCGCGCCGCCGGCTTCGCAAAAGGCTTGTCGCCCCGCCCCGGCTCGGCATAATGCAACGCATGAAACTTCGCTGCATCCATGTCGGTGTCGGCGGCCGTGGCGCATGGCCGCTCAAACTGTTCGCCACCCGCCAGGATTTCGAGTCGGTGGCGTTTGTCGACGTGAAACCGGAGAACATCGCCGCCGCCCGCTCGCTGAACCTGAAGATCGGCGAGGCGCAGTGTTTCGCGCGGCTGGAGGACGCGCTGGCCAAGGTGGAAGCCGACGCGGTGATCGTCATCACGCCGCCGCACCTGCACCACGCGCAATGCCTCGCCGCCATCCGCGTCGGCAAACACGTGTTCGTCGAGAAACCGCTGACGATGACGCTCGCCGAGGCGCGCGAGGTCGTCGCCGAGGCCGACAAGCATGGCGTGAAAGTTTGCGTCGGGCAGAACGCGCTTTATAACGGCGGCAACGCGACGTTCGCGCGGCTGGTCGCCGAGCGGAAATACGGCCGCGCCGCCAACGGCTTGATGATCAAGTTCGGCTGGCGGCCGAAGGTGCATCACTCCGGCGGCGTGCATCATTCCTACCTGTGGGAACGCGGCGTCCATGACTTCGACACGGTGCGCGCGATTTTCGGCGAGGAGGTCAAGCGCGTGTCGGCGATGTCGTTCAACCCGCCGTGGAGTCCCTACCAGCACGGCGCGGGCGTTCACGCGTGGCTGGAGTTTGAGAGCGGCGCGACGTGCGCCTACTCGTGCTCGTTCGCGGTCTTCGGGGCGGAGATGGGTTTGCGCGTGGACTGCGAGCAGGCGTCGCTGGTCGAGTTGAACAAGGACAAGAAAATCGCCATCTGCAAGAAGGACGTGAAGGAGCCGGAAATCATCACGTGGGACGCCGGCCCGCAACCGGAGGCGATTCTGCTCGACGGCTGGCTCCGCTACATCAAGGAGGGCGTCGAGCCGCGTTTCGGCGGCCGCGAGAACCTCAAGACCATCGCGCTGATCGAAGCCATTGGAATTGCCGCCGACGAAGGCCGCGTAGTCGAAGTGGGCAGGCTTTAGTCCGGTTGGGAGGACTGTTTGTTGTGAGCGACGCCGCTGTGGCGCGGCCCGGCGGCTATCGGATCGGCAACCACAGTTCGATGTGCAGTTTCAAGGCGGGTTTCACCTTGGTGAAAAAGGTCGAGGGATCGTGCACGCCGAAGTCGGTCCATTTCGTTTCGGTGCCGCCCATCAAATGATAGCGGTCCGCATCCTCGGTGTATTGCGCGCCGATGACGCACAGGCGTGTAACGTCGCGGATGGTGAGCGGGCCTGTCAGGAGAACGGCCTGGCTTTCCGTGATCCGGCATCGCTCCAGCGTGAACTTGATTTTGGGGAACCGGCCGGCTTCGAGACAAACGTCGCGCATCTTCTGGTCGCGGTCTTCGTCGTTCGTGGTCAGATCCGCGACGTTGATCACGACCATGCCTTGCAGCGAGTTCAAATCCCCGGCCCGATTGAACCGTATCCAGCCGGCGATTTGTGTCGGCGAGCCCTGGACGGGTTTGCCGCCTACGGGCACCGCGAACCGCACGATGCAGTTGTTGGTCGAGAGATTGATCGTCGGAGCTTCTTGCGCAGCCGCCATCGTGGCGAACAAGGCCAGACCCGCCAGCCGGAGGCAGAGACGGCTCCGGTGGATGCCGCAGCGCTTCATTACTCTATGGCTCCATTGCATTTGGTCGCGGAGTCTACCCGCACCCTCCAGCGGCGTCACTCGGAAACTGCGTGCGGCGTGAGAAGACACATTCTTGGCGCTTGTGGGGGAGCGGATTTGTTGGCATGAATGTCGTGTTTTGAAAACCGCCAGACACAGGAAAATCACCGGAAGCGCGGCGCGGTTGCACGCCGTCGAGACCGTCGGCCATTTTGCCAGGCTGGACGTGAAGCGGCACGAACGCACCGGCATCCCGGAAGCGGTGTTCGCGGGCAACAAGACCCGCGAGCAGGTCGTCGCCATCGTGGCGCGGCTCGCGGAAGCGGCGGGCCAGACGCTGGCCACGCACGTGACCGACGAGTGCGCGGCGCTTGTCCGGCGCAAACTCGGCAGGCGTTTCCATCTGGATTATCATTCGCTGGCGCGAACGCTGGTCGCGCGGCGGCACGGCTTCGCGCCGAAACACACCGGCGGTTGCATCGCCGTCGTTGCCGCCGGCACCGCGGACGTGCGTGTCGCAGAAGAAGCACGGGTGACGGCCGAGGTGATGGGATGCAAGGTGCTGCGGTTTTACGATGTCGGCATCGCCGGCATTCACCGGCTCATCGAGCCGCTCCAGCAGATGCACGACGCGGACATCGCCTGCGCCGTCGTCTGCGCCGGCATGGAAGGCGCGTTGCCGGCGGTCGTGCGCGGGCTGTTGCACGCGCCGGTGATCGGCGTGCCGGTCTCGACCGGCTACGGCTACGGCGGCCGTGGCGAAGGGGCGCTCATGACGATGCTCCAAAGCTGCGCGCCCGGCCTGACGGTGGTGAACATTGACAACGGTTTCGGCGCCGGCGCGACGGCGGCGCTCATCGCCAACCGGCTGGCGGCGAAGAAAAAGTAGTGCGTATTCCGTATTGCGAATTCGTCGAGCGATCTGTGATCTGGAAGAAATGATTACGCAATACGCAGTGCGGAATGCGAAAACCACGGAGTTAACAACACGAGCATGAAAACCGAATCGAATCCTCTGGTGGTCGTCATCATGGGCAGCAAGTCGGACTGGGACGTCATGAAAAACGCGGCCGACACGCTGGCCGAGTTCGACGTGCCGCACGAGTGCCGCGTCATGTCGGCGCATCGCACGCCGGGACTCGTCACCGAGTTCGTCTCCACCGCCGAGAAGCGCGGCGTCGAGGTCGTCATCGCCGCGGCGGGCGGCGCGGCTCATCTCGCGGGCGTGGCGGCGGCGCACACGTTGTTGCCGGTGCTCGGTGTGCCCATGGAGACCAAGTCGCTTGGCGGGCTGGACTCGTTGCTCTCGACAGTTCAAATGCCCGGCGGCATTCCGGTTGGCACGCTGGCGATCGGCTCCGCCGGCGCGAAAAACGCGGCGTTGCTGGCCATCGCCATCCTCGCCAACTCGCGCCCTGAATTGCGCGAGAAGCTGAAGGCATTCCGCAAGAAGCAGGCGGACAAGGTGCTGGCGGAGAAGCTGCCGTAGCTGCACCTATGGAGAATGGCGCATTTCCAGCGCCAACAGGTGCAGGCCGAGGATGACCGCGCGGTTGAAGTTCTCGCCCCGGTCGTAGTGGCCGCCGTGGTCCACCATCAGGCGAACCATGCGGTGCACGTGTGGGGCAACTCCGCCAACCAACGCTGTATCTTCTGACAGCAGCGCTTTGTGAAACGCCACGGTCGGAATGCCAAAGAGAAGCTTCTCGTTGATCGCCGTCACGAACCTGTCCCGCGTCTCAAACTGGCGCGGGTCGAACTTCGCAAAAAGGTCGGACACCGTCGCCGGTTTCCGGACGGAGAGGCCGAATGACGCCAGCGCTTTTTCGATTTCCGGCGTCACGGATTCACCCGCCCAGTCGAGCCGCCGCCAGCAGGTTTCGTCAAACACGTTCGTCAACAATGCGCGCTTGGCCATTGTCTGCATGAGAGCGCGGACAGCGGCGGCCCGTGTCGAGTCCCCCTCCACGCGGCCGATGAGCGCCAACGACGTGAAGAATTGGTTGCTGTAGAGAGTAAATGGTCGGCACTTCTCTGGAGTGTCGGCCGACAGGAGTTTCCAGCGCAGGTTGTCTTTTTCCCTGCCGAGCTGTTCGTAAAGCTCCGACCAGTGTTTGCCGCCGGCCGCCTCCTTCACGGCGGCGAGGCAGCCCATAAGCGAACACGCGCCGAAAAGTGTAAACTGTTTCCACGTATAGCCGACGTGGGCCTGGCGGCTGTTGTCCTCTACCTTGAGGACCCAGTCGTTGCGCTCCATGCGGCCCGCGATCTTGACGAGCATGCTGGCGACGAACGTTTTGTCCTCCGCCGTCGCGAGCGGGCACCGCCGGTAACGCCACAGTGCCTCGATATAAGCGCAATGCTGGTCTCGCGAGGAATCGGGATAGTAACTCTTGCCATCGGGATGGGGCCCGCGCGGCACAAAGCCCGACTCAGGGCTGACGGCGGCCACGCGTTTCAGGCCGGCGAAGATCCACTGTGCCATCTTTGCGAGTTCCTCGTTGCGCGTCGCCTCATACGCATCACACAGCGCGATTAGGAACTGGCCGTTCTCCAGAGGCACATCCTGGATGCCGGAACCGTAGCCGAAGGGTTTGGGTTGGCCGTTGACCAGACCGTTGGCAATTTGCTCCGGCTTTTCCAACGCGGCCAGTCCACGTGGGCCATTCAGACGATGGTGGTAACAAACCTGGGTGGCCGGGCTTCCAAAACCGGAGATATAATCGCGGCAAAGTTGCTTCACCTGATCGGCCAGGCATTCCGGCGCACGAGCAGTCGGAGCGGAGCGGGCACGGCCGGCAACAAAACCCGCTGCGCAGACCCCGAGAAAACGACGCCGGTTCATGGCTGCGGCGGCGGGCTGCTGTTGTGACTGCCCTTCATGTGCCGGTGGACGAAGACGTAGTAGATGCCGCCGAGCACCACGGCCGCCCCGGCCAGCCACGTCGCAATACGATGGAATTCTCCTGCCATCAGTTTTTCATCCTGGCCTGCGACGACGCCGACGTAGCAGAGCACGGCGCTCCAAAGGGCCGAGCCGAGCAACGTGTAGATCGAAAACTTCGCGTAGTTCATCTCGACGATACCGGCCGGGATGCCGATGAGGTGGCGCACGACCGGCAACAGCCGTGAAATAAAAATACCCATGGAGCCGTAGTGCGCGGCCCAGCGTTCGGCACCGTGGACTTTTTCAGGTGAGATGAAGATGCATTTGCCGTAGCGAAGCACTAGGGGCCGACCCAGCCGCCGCGCCGCCCAATACATCACCGTTGCGCCAACCCAGGAGCCGAGGGCTCCCGCGATGACGAGGCCGATCTGCGCCGGCCAGCCGGTGAAATGAAAGCCGAGGAATTGCATGCCCTTCGTCCACGCCAGATGGGCGGCCGGCGGGATGACAAGCTCGCTCGGCAGCGGGACGATGGAGCTTTCGATGGCCATCAGCAGCGCCACAAGCGGGTAACCGCCCGATCCGAGCGTGGACATATACCAATCAATCAGCGGCTTGAACATAACGTCTCTTCCTACTCGATATCGCCGTGCTGCGCCAGACTTCTTGCGCGCAGCGGCGTTGCAGCCTGCCCGCGTATCGTTTATCCTTGGCCGACGGTGAAACGGATTCTCATCATCCTTTCCGCGCTGGCGTTCGTGGCTCTTGCGAGGGCCGACGGGACCGACACGGACGCCGTCGCCCACGACATCGAGTGGCAGATCCAGAACCTCGCCGCCGATTCCGCCGTGCTGCGCGATCTGGCGATGCAGAAACTGTCTCGCTACGGCGTGACTGCGGCCGACGCGCTGGTGCGCGCCCTCGTGACCGCGCCGCCGGCCGCGCAGCCGCAGGTGCGCAAGTTGCTCACGAACCTGCCGCTGACCAGCGCTGACGATTCGCCGGAGGTGATCAAGGCGCTCCAGAACTACAATCAGTCGCAAAGCGAGAGTCGCACGCAGGTCGGTTACCGGCTGGCGGCGTTGCCGATCGAGAAATCCGCGCCCGCGTTGCTGCGTCTGACCGCCTACGAGCCGGACGAAAAACTGGCCTGGGGGTTTGCCCTGCGGCTGCGGCCGTGGATTTCGAAGTGCCGCGACACGATCCTCGCCGCGCATCTGCCGCCGCGGCCGGCGACGCTGCGCTTGCTGGCGTGGGCGCAGCCGGACCGCGCCATCGAGCGGATGGAGCAAGCCTGGACGATGGCGCGCCAGCGGCGGAAAGCCGGCGTGGACGAGGACGCCGTTTTGCTCAACGACGTCACCCTGGAGATGGCGGCGTTGTATCAGGCGCAAAAGCGGTTCGACGCCGTCGAGAATTGCTGGCGGCAGGTCGCCGACGACACGAAAGACCCGAACGCCGCGCTGAACCTGCTGGCATGGCTGGTGGAGCACCATCAGCCGCAGCGCGTCGAGGCGGAATGGAAACGCTGCGCCGGCTGGCTGGCCGACGACCCGCGCGCCCTCTACGTGCTGGCCCGCGCCGCCGCCGCCCGCGGCGAGGAGCCGATGGAGAAGGATTACATCGCGACGGCGCGCTCGCTGTCGCCGCAGGACCCGGAGCAGCATCTTTTCGTCGGCTTCTACCTCATGCAACGGCACTGGCTGGACTGCGCCGCCGGCGAGTTTCAACGCGTGCTGGAGCTGACCGGGCGCAAGGACAGCGACCGCGCGTTTGAAGTCACGGCGCGACTGCGGCTGGCCGACATTTGCTCCCATCGCCGCCAGCCCGACAAGGAAGCGGAACAACTGGAAACCGCCATGCATCTTTACGAAGCGTCTCAAGAACGGACCGGCGCTGGCGGAGTCATCACCGACGAAATCAACACCATCAAGTGCCGCCTGTTGCTGATCGAGGCGGAACGCGATGGCAAAACCGGCCGGTTCGCGGAGCAGGAAAAGGCGTTGCGCGAAACCCTCAAGCTCTCGCCCAATCATCCCGACGCCGTCATCGCGCTGGTGGAACTGCTCCGCAAGCGCGGCGCGGCGCAGGAGGCGGCGGAACTGGTCAAGTCCTCCAGCGAGTTTTACCGCGGCCAAGTCGCCGAGATGCCCGACGAGGCCGAAGGCTACAACAACCTCGCCTGGCTGCTCGCCAACACTGAGACCAGCCTCCAGGAGGCCTTGAAGTGTTCGCACAAATCGCTGGAACTCCGGCCCGACACCGCCGCTTACCTCGACACGCTGGCGGAGGTTCACCTCCGCCTCGGTCAGCCCGTGCGCGCCGTCGAATTCCAGAAACAGGCCGTCGCATTGGAGCCGGAAACCCTCGATCTGGCCGACCGGTTGAAAAGGTTCGAGGCCGTTGCTGCGAAAGCCAAACCGTGACGACCATGACGCATTGTCCATTACGCTTCACGTTCCACGCTTCACGCATCACGCATTGGCTGGCGCTCGCCGCCGCCATGGTCTTCGTCGCGCGTTCGCCGGTCTGCGCCTTCGCCGAGCCGGCCTCGTCGCGCGAACTCGCCTACAAACAGCAGCACCTGCGCGAGCGTTACGAGGAGATCGAGCAGCAGCTCGCGCGGCTCGGCGAACTGCTCGCCGCCAGCGATGCCGACAGCGCCGCGCGCGTCCAGGCCGCGCTCAAGGCTTCGCGCGACGGCGTGGTGTTGTCGGAGTTGCAGGAGGTCATCCAGTCGCTGCTGGCGAGCAAGACCAAGACCGCCACGGAGCGCCAGACGCGAGTGGTCGAGCAGCTCCAGCGCGTGCTTCAGTTGCTGCAAGGCCAGGAGCTGTCGTGGGAGGAGTTGCAGAAGCGGCTCGCCAACCTCCAGCAGTTGCGCGACGCGCTCCAGAAACTCGTCGAACGCCAGCAGAAGCTCGAACAGCAATCCGGCGACGCCATGAAGAGCGAGGCCGAAGGCAAACACGCCGATCCCGCCGCGCTCGACAAGCAGAAGGGCGAGCAGGCCGCCACGCGCGGCGACACGGAGAAGACCGCCGCCGATTCCCAGCAGCCCGAAAAGTTTCCTCCCGACACCGTGGACCCCAAGGCGCTCGACCGTGCCGCCGCAGAAATGCAGAAGGCCGAGCAGGCTCTCGGCAATCGCAAGACCGCCGACGCCAACGCCCACCAAAAACAGGCCCTCGACGAACTCCAGGCCGCCATCGGCCAGATGCAGTCGCGGCTCGAAGCCGAGAAGGCCGCGCAGACGGAGCGGATGCGCGCGGAACTCAAGGCCGGCCTTAAAGCGATGCTCGAAAAACAAAAGACCGTCACCGCCGCCACCGCCGCGCTCGACAAACAGATTCCGCCGAAGAAATCGCCGCCGCGCGAAGCCGCGCTCAAGGCCGCCGGTCTTGCCGCCGACGAAGCCGCGCTCGCCGACCGCAGCGAAGCGCTCCAGAAGAAGCTCCGCGACGATGGCACCACCGCCGTCTTCGGCCAGGTGTTGCAACAAACCGCCGGTCTGCTTCACGACGCCGACGCACGGCTGAAAAAAGTCCAGACCGGCGCGCCGGTCCAGGAGGCGCAGAAGCTGGCCGAGATGAATTTCCAGGAGCTGCTCGAAGCGTTGCAGGAGGAGGAGGCCCGGCGCGCGGCAGCCGGAGCCGCGGGAGGCGGTGGTGGCGGTGGCGGGTCCAAGTCCATGCTGTTGCCGCCGGCGGCCGAGTTGAAGATGCTGCGCATGTTGCAGGACCGCGTCAACCGCGGCACCCGCTCCCTCGACGACGACCGCGCCGGCCGCGAGAAACCCACGCCGCAGGAAGCCGCCGCCGCCAAACAACTCAGCCAGCGCGAAAAGGAAGTCGGCCAGACCACCGACGCGCTCCGCAAGAAGTGGGCCGAACTTTCCGCGCCCCGACCCGCCGCCGTTCCCGCCGACCCGACCGCCACCGACCCGGTGAAGGACTACATGGCCAAGGCGCTGCAGGACGCCAAAAATCCACTCTCGCCGGTCGTCGGTGACATGCACACCGTCGAGGAGCAGCTTGGCCAGACAGTTACCGGCAAGCCGACGCAAATCGTGCAAACCAAGATCATCCGCAGCCTCAATGAATTGATCGCCCAAGCCCAGCAGGCGCAGGCGCAAGCCTCGGCCATGCCGCAACTGCGGCGCAAGCAGCCGGGAAAACAGCCCGAGGCTGGCCAGCAGCAGCCGGCGCAAGGCAACAAACAACCGTCCAGTCCCGCGGCGGCCTCCACGTTGCCGTCCGGCGCTGCCGCTGAGGCCGCCAAGCTCCACAAGATTTACGGCGGCAACGATTCCGACGCGTGGGGCAAACTGCCGCCGGAGGAGCGCGAGAAGTTTTTGCAAACGCTGAAGGACAAGTTTCCCGACCGCTACGAGCAGATTCTCACGGAGTATTTCAAGCAACTCTCCACTGCCAAACCGCCGGCGGGAACGCGATGAGAGAGAGCGTTTTGGAGAAGCCGCGTGTGGAGCTCAACGCAGGGGCGCAGAGAACACAGAGGCGCGCAGAGATCCTGCAACGCGCTGCGTCTTTTGCGTCTCTGCGTTTGATCGCCACCGCCCTCCTGGCATTGGCCCTCACGCTTACCTCATCCAGCCGCGCCGCCACCGTCCGGCTGCGCGACGGCGCCGAGCGCGCCGTCGAACCGGCCGCGTTTTCATCGCTCGCCGTCGCGTCCATCGAAGAACTTCAACTCGCCGACCCGCCGCCGCCCAACCGCTGGCGGCTTGGTTTCCTCGTGCAAACCGCCGCGGGCGACTTGCTCCGCACCGAGCGGCTGCGGTTGCGCGACGACCGGCTGATGGTGGAAACGCCGCTTACCGGCCTCGCCGAGTTGCCGCTGAGCGCCGCTTCCGTCGTCTGGTTCGCGCCGCCGGGCGCGATCTCGGAGATGACGCGGCGCGAAATCCAGCAGACCGCCGCCAGTCATTTGCGGCAGGACGCGCTGTTTGTGCGCAAGGCGGGCGAGTGGGTGCGGCTTGACGGCGTGCTGCAATCGCTCGATGAAAAGCGCGTCGTGTTCCGCTGGCAGGAGAACGAACGCGAGGTTCCGATCGCTGTCGCCGGCGCGCTCGTGCTCGCCGCCAGCCAGCCGCCCGCGACGCCGCGCGAGAAACTTGCCGCTGTCGGCGGCCGTGACGGTTCGCGCTTGGTCGGCGAGTTGCGCTCGCTGACGCCGGACTCGGTGACCCTCGATGCGCCGTCGCTCGGCGCGGTCACAGTGCCGCTCGACAGCGTGGCCGTCGTGGACGCGCTTTGGGGACGCAGCGTGTGCGTGAGCGAATTGGAGCCGGTGGCCGTGGTCGAAGCGGGCTGGTTTGGCGCGCGTTTTCCGTGGCGGCGCGACGCGAGCGTTTCGGGCCAGCCGTTGACGCTGCACGGCCGGACGTTCGAGCGCGGCCTCGGCGTCCACTCGCGATCATCGCTGGCCTACCAGCTCGATAAAAAGTTTTCCCTGTTCACCGGCGTCATCGGCCTCGACGACGACGACGGCAGGCCCGGTCGCGTGCAGTTCGTCGTGCGCGGCGACGGCCGGGAATTGTTCCGCGCCACGATGAGCGGCGTCGACAATCCGAAATCACTGCGCGTCCCTGTTGCCGGCGTGGAACGGATGGAACTGCTGGTGGATTTCGCCCGCGACGAAGACACCGGCGACCGCGCCGATTGGGCCGACCTGCGGCTGGTGCGCTGACCGCGGCGGCGTTGGCCCCGCTTACTTGATCAACACCGCGTCGCCGGGTTCGAGCGCGAGGCGGTGCTCACGGCCTTTCCACTCCAGCGTGGCGGTTTGTTTCGCGAGCGTGGCGTTGACGGCGATGACGGCCTCGCTGCCGTCGGGCGCACGCCAGGCATTGTGCTGGACGGCGCACATCGGCTTGCCGTGCCATGTGATGGTGTCAGCCATCGGCCTCGGCGGATGAAGCATCCGGCCAAACTGGAGATAAGGTCGACCTTCGCCGTGATAAAGCTCCACCCATCGCTTCATCAGCTTGTAGTCGGGCGGCGTTTCGGGACGCATCGCGACGCGCGTCGCGCCGTTGGGCAGAACCTCCTCCAGCGTCATGCCGTCCACCCACGCTTTCGCCCTGCCTTCGACGTTGATCATAATGCGAAGCATCGTCGCTCCTTCTGGCACCGTGAACTCCGCCGAGCGGCGCGTCCAGTCCTCGCCAGCCGCCGGAAACACGAGCCGGCCGCCGGCGCCGGTGCTCTTCAGTTCCGGTTTGAAGACGGCGAAACCGACGGCGTTCGGTTTTGCCATGTCGCCGGTCTTCAACCACGCGCTGAGACGGTATGTTTTGCCCACGCTCAGGCCGTCACCGACGGTGACGTTTTGAGAAACCTGCACCATGTCGGTGTCCGCGGCATTTTCCAGGCGAAGGCTCGCCGCGCCGCCGTGTTTTACCGATTCGTCGCGAAAAAACCTCCCGTTCCACACGCGACCGTTATACTCGCGGACCTGCGACCAGCCTGAGAACGAGGCGCCGTTCCATTCCTCGAAGTCGCCATTAAAGAGCGCCGGCCCGCCAAGCAGCGACGGGATCAGGTGCGGTATCTGACCGTCGGCGAAACAATGCGCGGTCATGACCCTGTCGCCCGCGTGCGGATTGCTCTGAAACGTCGGCAGGAATTCGTGGTAAAGGTAGTTGAATACCGACGCCGGCTCGTGCGGCGTTTCGCAGTCGCGGTAATCCTGAATGCCGACGAGATGATTGAACCGCTCGTTCGGCTCCTCGAAACAGACGACTGCGTCGCGCTCGACGGCGCGGCACGCGGCGGCCATCGTGCGCAGTTGCCGCTCAAACACTTCCGTCATCCACGGCCCCGGCCCCGGCGGATGGCCGTGGGCGCGATCGTAGCAATGCGGGAAATTGCCGCCGACGACCTGGTCCACCTGGATCAACTCCGCGCCGCGCCGCGCGAGCGGCAGGCACACGTCGTTGTTCCACCACGCGAGCGTCCACGGATCGCCGGGACAAAGGCACGCCGTGTCGCCGCCGGCCAGCCAGGACGGCGTGCGGACGTAGAGCTTGCCGTCGCGCAGATGCACGGCATGCGCGCGCGCGACTTCGTCGAAATGTTTCCGGTCGTCCCACTCGAAGCTGCCATCGGCCTGTTTGCGATAAGTCAGCGTCCAGTGGTAGCCCGACGGCCACGGGAACGCGTGACAGCCGAGTTTGCGCGATGCCGCCACCAGCGCGGTGAACTGCTCGTCGCTCGGATACAACGGGAAATAGTCCGGCGTCACCCACGAGCCGATTTTTTCCCAGCCCCAGTAGGCGGTGATGAGCGACGGGCCGGCGAAATATTTCTGCCAGTAGTCGCGCAGCCACTTTTCGATGTGCGCCGGCCTGGCGAGCCACTCGCGGCCGAAGCGGACCATCGCCGGCCCGGTCTTCATCCAATCCGGCACGTCGTCCCGATCCCCGTAGCGGCGCGCGCACCACGGCTGCGTAAGCGCCCATTGTTTGTAGATGTCGGCGGCGTCGCGCCAGTCCGCCGGCGCGCCCGGGTCGCCGCCGGCGAAAGTGGTCATCACCACGTCGAAATCGAGCGCGAACTTTTTTGAGGCGAAATAATGGGGGCTCCAGAACATTTCGACGCCTTCTTTCACGCGATGCATCGCCAGAGACTTCGGCGTGCCGCAGCCATCGTATGCGGCGGTATAGAAGCCGGCGCGGTTGTCGTAGTAGCAGGCGAACTGCGCGGCGAGACTGCCCGGCTGGTTGCCCTGGACGCGCGATCCCACCGGCCGCTCGCCTGGCCGGCGGATGACGCCGCCCTTTGTCAATCCCAGCACCGCCGCGTCGTCGGCGACGCTTTCGCCGAGAGGCGCGCGCAGCACGCAGAGCGGAAATTGGATTTCTTCCAGCACGAGCGACTCCGGGAACTCCGCCGACATCCGCCAGCGCACCAACGGATCGGCTTCGGCGATGGTGGCGATGCAGGTGACGTGGATGGGCTGGCCGGCGATGCCGTCGAAGTCGAGCGTGACGACGCGCCGCCGGTCCGGCGCGGACAGGCTGAATTTCACCGATTTCGAATCCCGGCTGGAAAACCCGATGGATTTGCCCGCCGGGTCGTCTTTCCTCGAGAACGTCAGCGTGAAAAGCTGCGGCGCGGTTTGCGCTGTAGCAAATTCTTGGCCGCTCGCATTGTCCACGAGCGAGACGATGGCGCCTTTCTCGGCCTTGCCGAGCGCGAGCGTGAGGCGGTTGTTGCGCAGCACCACGCGCGCCGATTCGTCTGCGGCGCTGATGGTTGCGGCCTTGCAGAGCGGCGTGGCGGCCAGCGCGCACACCAACGACAACATAATAGCGATGTGTCTCATAAGAGGTTAGAGTGGAGTGTGGTTCCGGGCCGCCGCCGGTGCGAGCGGAAAATGCGATTTCTGTTTCATCTGGCGTAGAAATTGACGTAAGCTTGCGTCCAACCGAAACGTTTGTATTGCCATGAAACATATCTTGAATCAGTTGATCCAGTTGCAGGAATTGAACTTTGCCTTGTCCGAGCAGAAGGCCTCGAACCCTGAGGCGCGGCTGACGCAGTTGGAGGAATCCATCGGCAAGCTATTTGAGAAGCTGCCGGAGGATATCGGGACCCGCTACCAGCGGATGCAGCAACGCTTGCCGCTGGTGGTCGTGCCCATTGCCCGCAACAACCTCTGCGCCGGCTGCGGTCTGGCGGTGCCCGTGGCGCTGGTGCAAGCTGTGCGCAAGTCGGAGCAGATTCACGCGTGCCCGCACTGCGACCGGTTTCTGTATTACCAGGATGGACAGCCGCGGCGGCCGGAGAAGGTGCCGGGTGCGCGGGTCGCACTACCCTCCGGCATCGCGCGGTTTTCCGATGCGGCGCTGATGCTGCCCAATCTGGCCGCCAGCAACCGCGAGGACGCCGTCAAGGAACTGGCGGAATTGATGAAGGTGCAAGGATTCATTGAAGACGGCGTCAATCTCGTCGAACTGGCGATGCGGCGCGAGTCCATGGTCAGCACGGCGGTGGAGAACGGCCTGGCGTTTCCGCACGTGCGCAACGTGGAAGGCGGCAGCCTCACGTTCGCATTGGGGCTGAAGGAAGACGGCCTGAAGTTCGGCGCGTCCGCCGGCGAGTTGACGAAAATTGTTTTCTTCATCGTGATCCCCACGGCAGCGAGCGCGTTTTATTTGCGGTTGCTGGCGGGACTGGTCGGCACGTTCCGCACGGCCAAGGCCCGCAACGCGTTGCTGAAGTGCGGCACGCCTCAAAAGATGTGGCAGACCCTGACCTCGCTGACGAACGAGACGATCCCCTGATCGCCACCGCCCGCGGGCGGGTGTCCGCGGATGGGGCGAAGTCTTTTCTTCGTAGGTTTTTTCCCTAGCCGACTCCGGCTTTACAGGAAGCCGGAGTGGTGCGAGGTTTCCGCAGTCGCATCCGAGACTGCGGAGATAACAAGTTATCGGGAGGAAAGAGAATTATGAAGACGAGCAGCCACACCGCCTTCTCGCTTTTGGTCTTTGCCGTTGCCGCCTCAACCGCGTTGGGACAGGGTCCGAACATCGGGCGCCGCCATTCGATGGATGACGAAGCACGGCCGCCGTTCCACATCCGTTTCGCAGCGACGTCCGGGCCTACGGGCTACACGCCGGCGCAAATCCGCCACGCCTATGGTTTTGACCAGTTCACCAGCACCGGCGCGGGCCAGAATATCGCCATCGTGGACGCCTACGGCAGCCCGACGATCCAGAACGACCTCAACGCATTTTGCAAACAGTTCGGTTTGCCGGCGACGACCGTTAAAATCTATTACCCGCAAGGGAAACCTTCCACGGCGAACGGCGGATGGGCGTTGGAGACGTCGCTTGACGTGGAGTGGGCGCACGCCGTCGCGCCGCAGGCGACGATCCTGCTGGTGGTGGCGAAGACCGCCAGCCTCAACAATCTGCTCGGCGCGGTGGACTACGCGGTGAAACTGGGCGCCCATCAAGTTTCCATGAGCTGGGGTGCGTCGGAATTCTCCGGCGAGTCGAGCTACGACTACCACTTCAACAAGACGGGCGTCACCTTCCTCGCTTCCTCCGGCGACAACGGCGCTGGCGTGCAGTGGCCGGCGGTTTCCCCCTACGTGGTGGGCGTTGGCGGCACCACGCTCCAGCTCGACGGCACCGGCAACGTGCTCTCCGAAACCGGCTGGTCCGGCAGCGGCGGCGGCACCAGCGCCTATGTGGCCGAGCCGGGGTTCCAGCAGGTGTGGCAGACTTCCGGCAAGCGCATGGTTCCCGACGTGAGCTACGACGCCGACCCGAACACTGGGTTTCCCGTCTATGACAGCACTTCGTATTACGGCATCAAGGGCTGGTTCCAGGTCGGCGGCACTAGCGCCGGCTCGCCACAGTGGGCCGCGCTGATCGCGCTGGCCAATGCCAGCCGCGCTGCCGCGTTGAACGCGGCCGACACGCCGCTGTATTACCTCGGCAGCCCGTCCACGCTGGATCTCTACTTCCGTGACGTGACGATGGGCAGCAACGGCGGCTACTCCGACTTAACCGGTTTCGATGAAGTCACCGGTCTCGGCAGCCCGCTGGCCAACGACATCGTTCCCGCGCTCATCGTTTATTGAACGACGAGCGGACCGCCGGCGCGTTCGCGCCGGCGGGCACGGGGCTACACGTCGCAAATCTGGACCGCCTGCCGTAGCGACGTCATCGGGTCGCGCTTCGGGAGGAACTCCTGCGCGACGAAACCCTTGAAACCAGTCGCGGCAATCACCTCGCAAATGTGCCGATAGTTCAGTTCCTGCGTGTCGTCAATCTCGTTGCGGCCGGGCACGCCGCCGGTATGGAAGTGGGCGATGTATTGGATGTTGTCCTGGATGGTGTGGCAGACGTCACCCTCCATGATTTGCATGTGGTAGATGTCGTAGAGCAGCTTCAACCGCTCCGAGCCGACGCGTTTGACCACCTCCACGCCCCACGCCGTGTGGTCGCACTGGTAATCCTTGTGGTTCACCTTGCTGTTGAGCAACTCCATCACCAGCGTCACCTTTTTCTCCTCGGCCAGCTTCATCAGCCGCTTGAAGCCCACGACGCAGTTCTCGAGACCCTTCTCGTCGTCGAGACCTTTGCGGTTGCCGGACATGCAGATCAGATTGGTCAGTCCCGCGTCGGCCACCTGCGGAACGATCTGCGTGAAACTCTCGACCAGTTTGTCGTGGTTCTCGACGTGGTTGAAACCCTCGGCGATGCCCATGCCCGCGCCGCTGGCCATCGCGCAGGTCAGCCCGTATTTTTTGAGGACCGGCCAGTCCTTCGGACCCATCAGGTCAATGGACTCGATGCCCATCGCCTTCGCCTCGCGGCACAGGTCTTCCAGTGGCATCTTGTAACACCACTTGCAGACCGAATGATGAATGCGGCCCTTGAGCTTCGGCGCGGCGCCCTCCTGCGCGACGCCTGCGCGCGCGCCGGCCAGCGCGCCCGCGGCGGCGGCGATGGAAGTAATGGCGGAACGACGACTGATCTTGGTGGATGTGTTCATGATTGGGTTCTCTCGATTCGGGCGGCGACTATAAACAACAGTCCGGTTTTCGGCCAGCGAATCATTCCTTCGCCGGAAACGCGGTTGCGTCGCTCCGGTTTCAACATCAGGCTTCAAACAGGGTCGCGGGCACGCGCGCCAGGTCGGGCGCGATCCAGTCCGCGCCGGCCTTCGTGAGCGTGGCGTTGTCGAAGCTGGTGGTCAGGCCGAGGCAGCGGCTGCCAGCGGCCTTGCCCGCGGCGACGCCGTTCGGCGCGTCCTCGATGACGAGGCAGCGCGTCGGCGGCAGCGCCAGCTTTTCAGCGGCGCGCAGAAAAATTTCCGGGTTGGGTTTCTTGTGGACGATCTCGCTGCCGGTGACGCAGGCGTCGAAGGTTTCAGCCGGCAGGCCGATCTCGCGCAGGTTGCCGTCCATTTTCACGCGGTCGGCGCTCGTCGCCACGGCGAGCCGCAGGCCGCGCCGCCGGCAGCCGGCGATGAACTCGCGCACGCCCGGCAACGGCTGGAGCCGGCCCCGGATGATCTCAAGATAGATGGCGTAGGTGCGCTCCTTGTCGCGCGGCATGGAGAGCGTGACGCCGTATTTTTCCGCGACGCCGCCCAGGAAGCGGTCCTCGCCGGTGCCGACGAACGGCACAAAATCCTCCGGCCGCACCGCAACGCCGTGGGCCTCGGCAAACATCCGGCAGCCGGCCTCGGCGATGAACGGCTCCGACAGGCAGAGCACGCCGTCCATGTCGAAAATGACGCCGGCGAAAGGTGGGTGTGGCTCATTCATCGTCGTGGCTCCTGATGCAGTAAGTTTCTTTGTTCGCTCCGATGCTGTCCATCATTTTCCACAGAAAGCGCAGGCTCCCTGTAATCATATTCCCCATGGTTTTGCCTTCTCATATTGGCCCGATTGAGTCGGACTGACCCGGATCGAGTCGGATTGAGTCGGATATTTTTTTGAGGTCGGATTCACTCTGACCCACTTTGGCTGGTTTCGTGGTGTTGGGTTTCTCAACGGCATCCGCCAGTGGCGCAAAGCCTTGCGTTTTCAAATGCTCTGTTTGGGTTCGTTTTGTTTTTCTCCCTGCGGGCGGTTTTCACAATATCTTGCCACCACGCATCTTGCATTTGTCTATTTGGGTTCGTTTCGTAAAAAAATGGTTCATCAACAAGACCTCTCCAACTCAAAATGTTCATTTTCCGAGGAAAAACAATGTTTTCCGGTTTTGACCTTGATTATCATTTGGGTTCGTTTTGTACATTTGTCGTCGCGTCGACGTCCTTGCCGACCCAACTTCATTTCCCGGATTGAAGCGACCGGCGACGATGCGTAGCCGCCGACGTAAGGAGGCGGAGAGATTGAACAGCCATTATGCCGCTGACGGGATGTTTTGATCTTCAGCCGGTCCGGGCGCAAACAAAAGCCGCCTGAAGAAGGCGAAACTCCGAACGCCAGCAGACGCCAGTCCTTTCAATACTCCATCCCTCCATCAACCCATTACTCCATTTTCAAAGAACTGGCGCAGCAATGACACAGGGGGATTTTTTGGCAAGAAAAATCACTGCGCTAGCGCAGTGAAAAACCAGCCAAAAACGCGTGTTTTTCGGGAGTCAAAACATGCGTTTTTCAATGGACTGCGCTAGCGCAGCGATAGCGCAGTAAACGAAAAGGTCTATTCCGGGGAAAAACGGCGGTTGGCAGGCGGTTGTGGTCAGCGGTCACGCCCGTTTCAGAGGGATCACACTTTTCCACTTGTGCGAAGGCGGAAGTGGTCGGAGAATGTTTGGTTTTTCGAGGATGAAACACGACCTGCCCGTAACCATCGTGACAACCGGCGCGACGCCGGAGGCGGCGGCGCGCCCCGGCGACGACGACCGCGAAAGCGCGACGCGGCGGGCGCTGCGACTGGTGACAACCGCGTGGGCGTTTGGCGCGGCGTGGATGTTCACCGTGCAGGGCGCAGCAATGACGCGCTACGCGAAAATGCTGGGCCTGCCGCAGTTCTGGTTCGGCGTGTTTGCGGCGCTGCCGTTCATCGGCGCACTGGCGCAGTTGCCGGCGAGCTTTTTCATCGAGCGGTTCGGCCACCGCAAGACCCTCTTTGTCGCGGCGGGCGTGTGCCACCGGACGCTGTGGATCGGGGTGGCGCTGATTCCGTGGGTGTTGCCGGGCGCGTGGTGGTGG
>Ga0114951_10000098_pt1 | contig 114894 bp, 81 predicted proteins | sample AM7aDNAmetaG_FD_88677 | JGI IMG/M metagenome (GOLD analysis project Ga0114951, IMG submission 88677) | Freshwater microbial communities from Finland to study Microbial Dark Matter (Phase II) - AM7a DNA metaG | ecosystem: Environmental > Aquatic > Freshwater > Lake | place: Finland: Lake Alinen... | reverse complement strand
GCCGGTGATGAAATCATCCACCGCATTATGTCCCGCGATCTCTCCGGCCCACGCCTTTCCGCCCTGATCGACCGCACCCTCACCATCCAATCCGACTCCGCCCACCCCTGGCACTCCCTCTACGAACGCATCCTCCTCGAAGGCGGGCGTTCCGCCGGCTTCACCTCCGCCCAGGTCCAACGCCTCTATCAGAATTCCTACGAAGACGTGGTCGATATCAAACCCAAGCTCCACCAGCACGGCGACATCATCCCCGGCCCCGTCAACGCCACGTTTTCCATCCGCAACCGCCGTCCCCTTCTCATCCTGCGATGGTCCGTCATACGTTCCTATTCCGCACTGACCATCGGTTCCGCCACCATCTTCAAGCCCCTGCCCTCTATCGGCCCAGGAAGTACGATCGGCGGATACCGCCAATGGCTCCCCCGCGATTTCCCCCTCGGCAAATATCCCCTCACGTATTCCTGCGATTACGATGTCGCCCTCACCGATCCCTACACCAGTCCCCATGCCCACTTCACGCAACATTTCGACCGCACCGTCGAAGTCGTGCCCTCCGGACAAATTACCGATACGCTCGTCACCGATCCCGCTCTCGAACCCGCCATCCGCGCCGCCGTCCCCGAAGCCACCCTCGACCTCGAGCCGAAAGACCTTACTGTCGTCGGCGACAAGTACACCACCCAAGTCGATTGGCTCCTCCTCCGTATCCGCATCAACAAGCCCACCGTCAATCTCTGCATGAATGTCTTCGTTGATCGCAAAAGCCCTTACGAAGGCCATATCGCCACGCTCATCGTTCCCGCCAACGACCGCGACGAATGGCATGTCTTCCGTTGCCAATTCCCCAGAGGCATTGCCGTCGGCGAGCACACCAACCTCTGCCTCCAGTTCTCTCAGGATTGGGCTGATGAAAACTTCTCAAAGCTCGACGCTTACTGGGGCAGCCCCATCGTGCTGACGGACCTCCCCATCCGCCCCTTCGATCCTGCCCACGCCTTCAACATGGATGAAACCCTCCGACCCGCCATCGAAAAGGCGCTTACCCACAAGATCACTCGCACCGCTGATCGGCTCACTGTGGACGCAAGTTTTGACAATGCTCCCCTCCCCGTCAGTTACGCCCTCTATCTCCGCCACAAGGGAATTCTCTACGCAGCCTTAAGCTGCGGCTATTCCATACAATCTTGGCCCGCACCCTACCCTCTGACGTTCGCCGGAAATTTCGACGGCAAACTCCTCCCCCCTGGCGAAAAAGTCGACATCCTCTTCCGCCCCTATCTGCATGGCAGCACCTACCCCGCCACCCCCACCCCCTGGGGCGGCGAAATCCTCCTCAAAGACCAAACCCTCCCCTAACCCTCCCTCGCCCTCCGAAAGTTAAGCCGCGAGCCGCCACAGGCGAGCGTTACCAAAGCCCGCCGCCGTGTGCCGTCTATGGGGCAGGAGCCCCATCAAGCATGGTTCGCGCCACAACCTTTCAAACCGTCGGGATCGGGCTCGGGTATCGGGTGCCATGCCCAGTGGGGCAGGGGCCCCGCTGGGCATGTTTCGCGCCACAAACTCTCAAACCGCCAGCGTCGTAACTCAGGCGTCGTGTGCTTCATAGGGCAGGGGCCCCATCAAGCATACGCTATCGTGCAAACACGTTTAGCCGCGAGCCGCCACAGGCGAGCGCTCCCTGCACCCGCCCTCCGCGCACACGTCCTCACCAAGCACGAAGCATTCACCTTTCCCCAACACCCCCCTCAGAGCCGTGCGGCTCCGCCGCCGGCCCGCTTGATCAGGCCATCGCGCGCAAGGTTCGCCTCTCGAAAAAGTTCTATCCCCCACGCATGACCCACGGCCCACGAACCAACTCCCTACTTGCTCATCCTCACCACAATATCCTTCGCACCGCGTCCATCATCCTTGAGGCTCGGCCCAACGCTATAAAGCACATATCCCTCCCCATCCTTCCGATACTTCAGCGGCGCATCGGCAAAAATATCCTTCGGCACTTCCTTCAAATACCCCGGCGCAAGCGCTTCCAACTTCTCCGGATACGCCCCCTTCTCCCCCCGATACGCCGCCAGCGCCACCGCCAACGTTCCCAGATCCGTCCACTCCCGCGCCCGGTCGGCCAACACGCGTGCCTTGCCCACTGACGGAAGCAGAATCGACATCAGCGCAACAGTCGTTCGCTCGGTTGGGTCTGTCGCTGTCAACCCGCTGGCCTTGACTCCCGCGGCCTTGATCTCTTCTATCTCCTTCTCCAGCGCGACCATCTTCGTCTGGCGCTCGGCAAACGTTGGCATACGCATGGCCGACACCATGCGGTCATACCAACCATTCATTCGCTTGAGCACTTTGTCCCAATCCACCTGGCTGGTATCCCCCCAATCTCCAGCAATGGCTACGCCGTCAGAATCCACCAGAGAGGGCGCGCCAAACTTGCTGACCGCCAATACCGCATCAAGCGTAGAGAAACGCTCTACCTCATCAACAGACGTGGCCACTTCTTCCACCGTCGGCTGCTTTCCCAGCTCCGCCAGATAGTTCTTGGCCGCATCCGGTCCTAAGCCGTCGGCGAGCGTGATATCTCCTCGTGCAGCAATCCCCTCAATCGACATTCCTACCAGCTTCTCGATCAACGTCGGCCCTTGCATCACCAACCGTCCCAACCGATGCGCCGCGATCAGATCCGCCTGGCACCCCTTGATCTGTCCCCCATCCAACCGCAACATCGCCCGCGCCGTCAGCGCGTTGGCCGCACCGCGAATTCCCCCCAGGCTGGGCAGCAACACCCCTATCAACTGCGCCCGTTCCGAAGTCGCAATCAGCGGCGAGTAGTAACGCTCGCGCCCCGCCGCCTTGACCACCTGGTCCAGCGCTTGATCGTACTTCGCCAGCCATGCCGCGATCTCCGGAAATTCCTTGCTGTTCCACCGCCCCTTGTGCGCCTGGTCTTCCTGCACCTGCAGTCCATCGCTGTACTCAATCCCCTCCTCCTTCAGATACGCCTGAAAGTTTTTGAAGGTGGTCTTCTGCTCCTGTGTGATCCCCAGCCGCTTCAGATACTCGTCGTGAATCTTCTGCGAAATCATCTCCGGCCCAGTCCCCAACACTTCCAGCAGACCGACGAGAACATTGTTCTCCGGCGTCACCCCCTTGCTTCGCGCCTGATCCAGCGCCCCGACATAATCAGGCCGTCCATCCGCCAGCAGCGGCGCCACAATCCGCGTCGTCTCTTTGCCCAGCGTAAACGCCGGCCGCGTAGCCGCCGCCTCCGTCGTCGCCGGTGTGGTAGGGGGGGAAAGAGTAGTTTGAGCCAGTGTGGTACTGGCTGAGAAAACCACTGCTACCAAGGCCAACTGTAATTTCATGCTGTGCCTCCAATGTCGAAATCAAAAAATGAGTATCCTCCTGACTCGCAGAAGCGTCAACGAATATCCCTTTCCCCGCGCCCATTCAAGAAAAAATTTACCCGCGACCCGCCACAGGCGAGCGCTCCCCGCACCCGACGCATGCGCACAGATCGACGCCACGCGCCGCCACGACCGACGACCCACGAACCACGGCCCACGGCCCACGGCCCACGAACGTTTAGCCGCGAGCCGCCACAGGCGAGCGTTACCAAAGCCCGCCGCCGCGTACCATGCCTCTCCCGCGCAGCGCACGCCATAGGCATGCATCATTGATTTGTCCCCTCTCCGCCACTCCGTCATAATCCCAAACATGGAAGACCCTCTCGCAGACATCCGCCGCAGTTGGGACCAAAAGGCCGCAGACTGGCGCACCCAGGTCGGCGACCACGGCGACCGCAACCGCCGCCTCAACTCCGACCCCGTACTCCACGAACTCCTCGGCCCACCCAAAAACCTCACCATCCTCGACGTCGGCTGCGGCACCGGCTACCTCACCGCCCAACTCGACCGCGCCGGCGCCACCGTCCGCGGCACAGACCTCTCCCCCGAAATGATCCGCATCGCCCGCGAATCCTACCCCGGCCTCGACTTCCGCGTCGATGATTGCGGCATCCTCGCCACCGTCCCCGACGCCTCCCTCGACGCCGTCCTCTTCAACTACGTGCTCATGGACACCCCCGACCTTGACGCCGCACTCCGCACCGCCAACCGCGTCCTCAAGCCCGCCGGCATCGTCATCGCCATTTTTTCGCACCCTTGTTTCCCGCAAGGCCGCGCCCACGCCGGCCAGGGCGTTCACATCACCTACGAATGGACGCACAGCTACTTCCTCGAATCGCAGCAGCGCGATCCTCCCTGGGCCCATTTCACTTCCGAGTTCCTCTGGTACCACCGTCCACTCAGCGTCTATTGGAAAGCCTTCCGCGATGCCGGTTTCACCATCGAAGAACTCCGCGAGCCCTGCATCACCCCCGAGCGCCACGCCCTCGCCCCAGACGCCAAGACCCTGCACAACGCCCAACACCGCCCCTACTCCATCGCCTTCCGCCTCCGCAAACCCGCCTGAACTCACCGTCTCCCACGGTCCCCGCACGTCTACCCGCGATCCGCCCCATCTCCTCCGCCCCGCGACATTCGCCATTGCATTTTCCCACTTTTCCCTCCCGTTTTTTCCTCCCGTTGACGATATCCGAGTAACTGGTCCGTCATCGCACCCACACAAAGTCCCGACAGCTTGTCGCAGACCCATTCGGCGCAAGTGAGGTAACAATGCCCCTGGTCCTATCCTATGCCGGCACACGCACCGCCCCGGCACGCCCCATCGTGCCCCCCGCCCTCTTCCCCATACTCCTCACCTACGCCCACATCGACCTCTGCTGGCAAGTCGGCAAAACCATGGTCGGCCCCATCTGCCTGGCCGAATCCCTCGACTTCTCCATCTGGTCACCCCTCGCCTGGATCCCCGGCCTCCTCCTCTCCCACTCCCTCGGCCCCGTCGGCATCCTCTTCCTCATCCTCCCCTCCATCCTCGCCGGCCTCATCCTCTACCAGGTCATCTGCCGCTACCGCGACCACATCCACCCCCTCTTCGGCCCCGCCTACTGGCGCCTCTTCGCCCTCCTCCTCCTCTGGGCCTGCTGGATCCCCGTTCCCGCCACCTGGTCCCTCGCCCACCTCTTCGCCCACTGGACCGTCCACCTCGCCTGAATCCCCCCTCAATAATCCCCGCGCAAAAACAACCAGGGCCCCCTTCGCGGGAGCCCCGGTCTTCTTGCTTCTTTATTCTTGCTTCCGACTTCTCGTCAGAACGCCAACTGCAACTGCAGCTTGAACATCACCTCATGAGTGTTCGCGATCGACGCATCGCCCGCATCCGAAAACGCCGCCTCCGGCGAATACGTCACATCCGCCGACACCTTCACGTTGTTCCCGTACAGATAGTAGTTCGCACCCACGCTGTAGTAATCCGCAATGCTCGCGTTGCCCTCGGTGAGAATCGCACCCGCACGGCCCAACACTTCAAACTTCTGCGGCACAATCATGTAGCCGATCTGCCCGTAGTACGCATGCTGGAAGAACGAACCCTTGTCCGTGTTGAACGGCGCCAACGTCGTGCCGCTATCCGCCTGCTTGTTGTTCGCATTCACCTGCTGGAAATACGCCGCACCGTTGAACGACCATCCCTGCCACTTCGCCGAGAGATCCACCGTCCCCTTGAACAGGTCGCCGTTCAGCGTGTAGTTCGTGAATCCGTTCGTGCTCGAGCTGATGCCGTTCACCGTCGTCGTGCTCTGCGAAAATGCCGCGTTGTCGCTGTTCTGCGATTCATAACCGCCCGCAGCGCCCAGCATCCAGATGAAATCCCGGTTGTCCTTCCGCAGGTCCGATTCACCGCTGTAAAACTCCGCAATCGTCCCGCTGCCCGCCCAGTTCACGCGGCCATAATACGCCAGACGATTATCGTAATTCGAACTCGGCGTCCCGGTACCCAGCGTGTTATTCGTGTCCACCCGGCGATACTGGTTCGAGTTCATCCCGTTGTTGATGTTCAATTCATAGTTCAACTGATTCTTGATGATGTCCCCGAACACGCTCATGCCGATCGCCCGCTGGGCATCGAATGGCGTGTTCTCTTCCGCACGCTCCATGAACCCGATCTTCGTGTCCGACATCAACTCCGCCTTCGTGAACGGCACCTTGAACGAACCCGCACGCACCTTGATCTGGTCGCTCCAGCTATACCCGATGAATGCGTCCGTCACGCCAAAGTTTCCGCTGGCCGAAGTCGTGTTCACCGCCGCTCCGTTGGCCGATGCCCCCGTCAGGTTAGACCCCGGCGCACCACCGTAAAAATCGCCTTCCAACTTGAAGAAGATGTCCGGCGAAAACGCATTACCGGCAAAGCTCACCCGCGCCCGGCGAATGTCAAAACCGTTGGCGTTCTGCTGATTGTTCGTGCCCACCGCCGCAAACGGCGTCGTCGCATTGGCCCCGGTCGCACTCGCATGCTGATACGCATACGTGTAACGGAACTGCACGAACCCGCCGATCACCAGCTTGAAATTCTTGTCCGCCGTCTGGATGTAGAACCCATCCTTGTAGCCAATATCCGGCCCATCCGCGAACGTCCCCCGCGTCTTGGAATCCGCAATCACTTCCTGCACGATCGACTTGATCTGGTTCGCCCGCTCTTCCGTGAGCCAGTTTTCGTTTTCCTTCGCTTCCAACTGCTGGATGCGCGTCTTCAAGGCCTGGACCTCATCGGTGAGACCAGCGCCACTGGCGTCAGCCGGGCTCGCCGCAAAGGCCGCCGAACCGGTGACGAGGGTCAAAAAGGAAGCCGCCATCGCAGCCCGCTTCGACCAGTGAGCATGTTGCATCATGAGATGCCTCCAAAAAAAGTTCCTTCCGAGACGCCATGCCCCGGATATTCCGCGCCCAAAAAGCGCACAACCTTCCCCTGACAGGCCGGTACAGTAGCCGCACACCTTTAAGAACCCGTTAAGAAACCCCACAGGTATTTATGAATAAATCCCCCACCCCGCGTGCCCCCCGCCACCCACTGCCTTCTTACAGGCCAGCCCCATTATCCCACCCCCTCAGAGCCGTGCGGCTCCGCCGCCGGCCCAATCACCCAACTCTTCTAAGAACATTCGTGTTCATTCGTGTTTATTTGTGGCTAATTTACGTCGTCCCCCCGCGCAAAAAACAACCAGGGCCCCCTTCGCGGGAGCCCCGGTCTTCTTATTTCTTTATTCTTGCTTCCTGCTTCTCGCTAGAACGCCAACTGCAACTGCAACTTCAAAATCACCTCATGCGTGTTCTGAATCGATGCATCCCCCGCATCCGTGTACGCCGCCTCCGGCGAATACGTCACGTCCGCCGCGAGCCGCGCATTGTTGCCGAACAGGTAATAATTGGCGCCCAGCGTATAGTAATCGCCAATGCTCGGATTCCCTTCCGTCAAAATCGCCCCGGCCCGCCCCAGCACTTCAAACTTCTGCGGCACAATCATGTAGCCGATCTGACCGTAATACCCATGCTGGAAAAACGAACCCTTGTCCGTGTCGAACGGCGCCAGCGTCGTCGCCGACGTCGTGTAATCCGCAACCTTGTGGTTCGCATTCACCTGCTGGAAATACGCCGCCGTGTTGACCGACCAGCCCTGCCACTTGCCCGACCAGTCCACCGTCCCCTTGAACACATCGCCGTTCAGCACGTAGTTCGTAAACCCATTGGTGCTCGAGCTGATCCCGTTCACCGTGGTCGTGGCCTGCGAAAACGCCGCGTTGTCGCTGTTCTGCGATTCATAACCGCCCGCCGCCCCCAGCATCCACACAAAATCCCGGTTGTCCTTCCGCAGGTCCGATTCGCCGGCGAAAATGTCCGAAATCTTCCCCGCTCCCGCCCAGTTCACACGCCCGTAAAACGCCAGCCGGTTGTCGTAATTCGAACTCGGCGTGCCCGTGCCAAACGTGTTGTTCGTATCCGCCCGGCGCAGGTAATTCGAATTGCTCCCGTTGTTCACGTTCACTTCGTACCCCAGCGTGTCCTTCTGAATATCGCCGAACAGGCTCAGACCGATCGATCGCTGGGCATCAAATGGCGTGTTCTCCTCCGGCCGTTCCATGAATGCCAGCTTCGTGTCCGACATCAATTCCGCCTTCGTGAACGGCGCCTTGAACGCACCGGCCCGCACCTTGATCTGGTCGCTCCAGACGTACCCGATGTACGCATCCGTCACCGAAAAGTTCCCGCTGGCGCTCGTCGTCTGCACCGCCGCCCCGTTGGCCGAAGCGCCCGTCAGGTTCGATCCGTTCGACGCCCCGTAAAAATCCCCCTCCAACTTGAAGAAGATGTCCGGCGAAAATGCGTTGCCCGAAAAATTCACCCGCGCCCGGCGAATATCAAATCCATTGGCGTTCTGCTGATTGTTCGTCCCGATCGACGCAAACGGCGTCGTCGCATTCGCCCCGGTCGCACTCGCATGCTGATACGCATACGTGTAACGGAACTGCACGAACCCGCCGATCACCAATTTAAAATTCTTGTCCGCCGTCTGGATGTAAAAACCATCCTTGTATCCAATGTCCGGACCATCCGCGAACGTCCCTCGCGTCTTGGAGTCCGCGATCACTTCCTGCACGATCGACTTGATCTGGTTCGCCCGTTCTTCGGTGAGCCAGTTCTCATTCTCCTTCGCCTCCAACTGCTGGATGCGCGTTCTCAACGCCTGAAGCTCGTTCGTCAAATCCGCATTCCCCTCCGCCGGACCCGCCGCCCAAGCCGACGTCCCGCCAATCAACGTAAGCAACGAAGCCGCCACCGCCGCCCGCTTCGACCAATGACTAACCAATGTCATGACTTTCTCCATAAGGCTTCCTCCCGTATTACGGCAGGAATAAGTAACGAATTTATAACGCGTGGCGGCATTTCTGCATAGTTTCAGACCGCCCGCTTCCCGAGTCTTCTATCCCATTTCTGGGTATTCATGTCAGAAAATACTGCTCCCAATCATCAACCCCGACAACAGTACTCCCGCGCCCCCCGAGGCCTCAAGTAAGCACCCACCATATCCCACCTGTTCCTAACCATCACACCCATCCATCCTTTCTCCATCGAAGAACATATGCGTTCATTCGTATTGCTATCTCGCATCTGCGTGTTTTCCAGACAGCAGTTCTATCGGTTTCGCGTTTCGCGTTTCATGTTTCGCGTTTGGTTGCATCTCCGCCGCGCCGTGTTCATTCGTGGTCCTTCGTGCCTTGTCTTCTTCGTGTTAGCGTCGTCATTCAATTCAGAATTCAGAACTCAGAATTCAGAATTCCTATGGTTCAACTCTCTCCCTCGCTGTCCCGCCGAATCTTCCACTCCAAAAAGCTCTTCGCCACCAGCGTCACCACCCCCAGCATCGCCAGCACGCTCGATAGCGCCAGCGCCCCGGGAATATTGAATCCCTGGTACAAATTCTCGATCTCCCGCGGCATCGTGTTCGTCTCCCCCGGCTGATTTCCCGTCACCACGCTGATCGCGCCGAATTCGCCCATCGCCCGCGCGTTGCACAAAATAATCCCATACAACAACCCCCACTTGATGTTCGGCGCCGTCACCCGCCAAAACGTCTGCCACCCGCTCGCCCCCAGCGAGATCGCCGCCTGCTCCTCCAGTGTCCCCTGCTCCTGCATCAGCGGGATCAACTCCCGCGCCACGAACGGAAACGTCACGAAGCACGTCGCCAGCACCACCCCCGGCAACGCAAAAATAATCCGGAAATCATGCGCCTCCAGCCACGGCCCAAACCAGCCCTGACGCCCAAACAACATCACAAAGATCAACCCTGAAATCACCGGACTGATCGCAAACGGCAAATCAATGATCGTCGTCAACAACGCCTTCCCACGAAACTCAAACTTCGCGATCGCCCACGCCGCCGCCACCCCAAACACCGTATTCAGCGGCACCGCGATCGCCGCCACCAGCAGCGTCATCTTCACCGCATGCAGCGAATTCTCCTCCCCCAGAGTCTTCCAGTACCAACCCCACCCCTTCGCAAACGCCCCCACAAACAACGACACCAGCGGCACCACCAAGAACACCCCCACAAACCCCAGCGTCAGCGCAATAAACACCCGCCGCGGCCAAACCGAAACCGCCCGCCCCCCCCGGCCCCTCACCAACAAATAATTTCCCGCAACCAACGACATCTAAAACTCCAAAACTCCAAAACGCCTACCACTACAACGAGAACCACCTTAAATTACCCACAAATGAACACCAATAAACAGGCTCTGTTGAAATCCTCTTTGGCCCCAACGGGGCCCGCGTAAATAGCCAGGGGTGACCGAAGGGAACCCCTGGAAAAAGGCCCACAAGATGCCGCCGAGCCCTGAAGGGGCGATCGATCTCGCGTTCCTCGCAAGTCGAATCGCGAGGGTTTCAACAAAGCCCAATAAACACAAATACTGAACCAATAAAGAGTTCAAAATAATTACCTTCTTTTCTCCAACATTTGTGTTCATTCGTGTTCATTTGTGGCTAATTTACGTCGTCCTCTGTGCACTCTGTGTCCTCTGTGAGAACCTAAGCCAACCGCCGTCGACTCATCCACCACTGCAATCCATTAATCACCGCCAGCATCGCAAACGACACCAGCAGCATCACCAGCCCGATCGCCGTCGCTTCCGCATACTTCGTATCCTCCAGCTTTTTCATGATCAGGTGCGCCGTGATCTGGCTCTCGCCCGGAATATTGCTCGAGATGAAAATCACCGACCCGTACTCGCCGATCGCCCGCGCAAACGCCAGCGAAAATCCCGTCAGCAGCGCCGGCAGCAGGCTCGGCACCACCACCTTGAAAAATGTCTGCACACGCGACGCCCCCAGGCTCGACGCCGCTTCCTCCACCTCCGGATCCAGATCCTCCAGCGCCGGCTGCAGCGACCGCACCACGAACGGCAACCCGATAAACGTCAGCGCCACATACACCCCCAGCGCCGTGTACGCCACGTGAATCCCCAGCGGCTCCAGCAACCTCCCGTACCACCCCGTCGAACTGAACAACGTCACCAGCGTGATCCCGCTCACTGCCGTCGGCAATGCAAACGGCAGATCCACCAGCCCATCGACAATCCGGCTCCCCGGAAAGGGATACCGAATCAGCGTCCAGGCCACGATGAACCCAAACACCGCGTTGATCAGCGCCCCGACCAGCGCCGCCCCAAACGTCAGCTTCAGCGACGCAATCAAATTCGAATCCGTCAGAATCTCCCGAATCTGCCCCCACGACAGCGTCGCCGACTTAAAGAACAACCCCGCCAGCGGAATCACCACCAGCAACGACACATACAGCGTCGTATACCCCATCGTCAGCCCAAACCCGGGCAAAATATTCCGCTGCTTCACACGTTTCGCCATACGCCACTCGCAAAATCCCCCCGTCTACTGCCTACTGTCTACCGTCTACTTCTTCCTATAGATCCGATCAAACACCCCGCCATCCGCAAAATGCGTCGCCTGCGCCTTCCCCCACCCGCCAAACACCTCATCAATCGTAAACAACTCGATCTTCGGAAACTGCTTCTCAAACTTCTTCGCCACTTCCACATCCCGCGGCCGATAGAAATTCTTCCCGATGATCTCCTGCGCCTCCGCCGTATACAGATACTTCAAATACGCCTCCGCCACCCCACGCGTCCCCTTCTTGTCCACGTTCCTGTCCACGACCGCCACCGGCGGCTCCGCCAAAATCGAAACCTTTGGCGACACGATCTCAAAATTGTCCGCCCCAAACTCCTGCAGCGTCAAAAACGCCTCGTTCTCCCACGACACCAGCACATCGCCCTGCTGCCGCTGCGCGAACGTCACCGTCGATCCCCGCGCCCCCGTATCCAGAATCGGCACGCGCTTGTAGAACTCCGTGATGTACTCCACGGCTTTTTCATTCGAGTTGTTGTTGGCCTTCAGCGCCTGACCGTACGCCGCCAGGTACGCCCACCGCGCCCCGCCCGAGCTCTTCGGGTCCGGCACGATGATCTTCACATCCGGCTTGATCAGGTCGGCCCAGTCGTGAATCCCTTTCGGATTCCCCTTGCGCACCACAAACACAATCGTGCTCGTGTACGGGGCACTGTTCTGTGGCAACTTCTTCTGCCACCCCTCATCCAGCAACTTCCCCTTCGTGGCAATCGCATCGATGTCCGCCGCCAGCGCCAGCGTCACCACATCCGCATCCTGCCCGTCGATCACCGCCCGCGCCTGCTTGCCCGACCCGCCGTGCGACTGAATGATTTTCACATCTTCATGAGCCGTTGCTTTGTACTGTTTGGAAAACGCCGCGTTGATCGCCGCGTACAACTCGCGCGTCGGGTCGTACGACACGTTCCGAATCGTCGTCTCCGCCCAGCTCACCACCGGCGCCGCCGTCAGCAGAAGCGCCGAAATTCCCACCGCGGAAATCGTGCTAAAACGCTTAAAAGCGCGCTCATTTCGATGAAAAGCACGCTCAAACGATGCAAAACGCAGCCAAAAACGTGTCAAAACCGAGCGCTTTTGGGTCTGTTTTGGTCCGCGATCGATACTTCCAGACATGACCGAACTCCTGTTTACCTACTAATCCTACCTGAGAAGTAGGTAATATAACCCGCCGCAATCCGCTGTCAACAAAAAAATACATAGTATTCCTATAGACAATATATGTATTAAATGTAAATATTTACCAATAAAACGCTTATATCAGATGAAAATTTTATAGCGCACCACATTCGCGGCAAGATCGTAGCATTTCCAAACACATTTGCCGACAGAGAGGCCAAAATCATGACCACTCAGTCCCCGCCAGTCGCTACAATGCCTCAAAAACCACGCTGGCCCCGCCGTCTCTGGCGGCTCGCCCGCTCCATCCTCCTCATTTTCCTGCTGGTAACACTCGTGCTAAGCCTTATGCAGAAACAACTTATATTCCAAGGCGCGGCCTCCCATGGCAACCCCGATTCCCGCGTCAACCCCGCCCCCGGCGAAGAACTCCTCCACCTCACCGCACCCAGCGGCGAAAAGATTGTTGCACTCTTCGGTAAAGCCTTAAACACCAATGGCTTACCTGATCCCGATGCCGCCCATCGACCCACCCTCCTCTACTTCTACGGCAACGCCATGAACCTCCACGACGCCGCCCTCGATATCCGCGATTTCCGCCGCCTTGGTTTAAACGTAATTGTCCCAGACTACGCGGGTTACGGCATGTCCTGCGGCGAGGCCGGCGAACCCGGCTGCTACGCCGCCGCCGAAGCCGTCTACCAGCACCTCCTGACCCGCACCGACATCGACCCCCAAAAACTCATCGCCTCCGGCTGGTCCCTCGGCGCCGCCGTCGCCATCGAAATCGCCCATAAGCATACTGCCGAAGGCCATATTATCGGAATCATGACCTTCAGCGCCTTCACCAGCATGGACGACCTCGCCCAGCATCTCTTCCCCATCCTCCCCGTCCGCCTGATCCTGAAACACCACTTCAAATCCCAGCACAGACTGGCCCAGCTAAAACTCCCTATCCTCATCTGCCACGGCCAGTTAGATTCCACCATCCCCTTCGCCATGAGCCAAGAACTCGCTCAAACAGCCGCGAATTCCGGCGCCAAAGTCACCCATCTCCCGATCCCCGGCGCTGATCACAACGACCTCTTCCTCGTCGGCGAAGACCAAATCCACGCCGCCATCCTGAAATTCATCGCCGACCTCGGCGCATAAACCCAAGAAAAATCGCGAGTTATCACATCTTCAAGAAATTAGAAAGTAAGGTGGGACCTTCCAGCGTCAGAAAACTTTCCGGATGAAACTGCACCCCATGCAGCGGCCACGACTTATGCCGCACCCCCATGATCTCATCTTCCTTCGTCCACGCCGTCACTTCAAATTCCGCCGGCAACGTTCCCGGCCGAATCACCAGCGAGTGGTAACGCGTGGCGTCAAAAGGATTTGAGAGCCCCGCAAAGACCCCTTTGCCATCATGATAGATCGGCGAAACCTTCCCGTGCATCAGCCGCCAGTTCCGTTCCACAATCGCCCCCCACGAATGCCCAATGCACTGATGCCCCAGGCACACCCCAAAAGTCGGAATCTTCGGCCCAAAATGCTTCAACACCTCATTGCTCATCCCCGCCTCTTTCGGCGAGCACGGCCCCGGCGAAATGAGAATATGGGTAGGCTTGAGAGCTTCAATCTCGGCGATCGTCACCTTGTCGTTGCGGAAAACCTTCATCGGCCGGTTCGGATCGAGCTCCCCGATCCGCTGCACGAGGTTGTAAGTGAAGGAATCGTAATTATCGATGATCACAATCATGCCGGAAGTATAGCGGCACTCACGAACCCGCAAAACCTGCTTTCGCCTCTCACCGTGCCCCTCTACAATTGCATCATCGAAATCCAAAAGGAAACCCCACCCATGCCTACGCGGTTTTATAACACGCTCGCACACGAGATGCAGGATTTTGTGCCATTGGAGAAGGGTCCAGAAGCGACGGATCCGTTGCGCGGGGCGGCGGTGAAGATGTATACCTGCGGTCCGACAGTGTATGACTTTGCACACATCGGGAATTTCCGGGCATTCCTGTTCGCAGACGTGTTGCGCAGATATCTGGAGTTTCGCGGGGCCAAGGTGCGGCAGGTGATGAATATGACGGACGTGGGCCACATGGTCGACGATTCGGTGGCCGATGCGCAAGGCGAAGACAAAATGGCCCTGGCCCAGGAGAAAATGAAGGCGTCGAAGAAGTCGGGCAAGGCGGTGGTGGAGAATCCGGACGACCCTAATCAGGTGGCGCAATATTTTGTGGATGCGTTTCTGGCGGATGCCCGGGCGCTGCAAGTGGCGGTGGTGAAAGATTTTGATGCGGCGGGAGGGGGGGAGCGGGGCCACATCATGCCCCGGCCGACGCAGTTCATTCCCCCTTTCATCGAGATGATCCAGACGCTGATCAAGAACGGCCACGCCTATGTAGGGGCCGATGGCGTGGTCTATTATTCCGTGGCCAGTTTTCCAGCCTATGGCAAACTCTCCGGCAACAGCGTCGAGCAACTCTCGCACGGCGCCGGCGGGCGCACGGCGGAAGGGGCGGCCAAGAAGCATCCCGCCGATTTCTTCCTGTGGAAGCCGGACCAGACGCATCTGATGCGCTGGAATTCGCCCTGGGGTGAGGGATATCCGGGCTGGCATATCGAGTGTTCATCGATGGCGACGACGCTGCTGGGTCCGTCGATCGACATTCATACCGGCGGGGAGGACAACATTTTCCCACATCACGAGTGCGAGATCGCGCAAAGCGAAGCCGCCACCGGCAAAAATTTCAGCAATTTCTGGATGCACACGCGCCACCTGATGGTCGACGGCGCGAAGATGTCCAAGAGCAAGGGCAACTTCTTCACCATCCGCGACCTGGTCGCCAAGGGTTTCGACCCGCTGGCGATTCGGTACAGCCTGATCAACACGCGTTACCGAGAAAGCTCGAATTTCACGCTGCAGGGTCTGCATGAGGCGGCCGGCGCGGTAACGACACTGCGGGATCTGGCGGACAAGCTTCAGACGACGGTGGCCAGTATTGATGAAGCGGCCGGCGAAGGTGACGGGCAGCATCCGCTGGACGCGGCCGATCAGAAGATGCTCGACGAATTCACGCGGGCGATGGATGACGATTTGAATATTTCCGGCGCGCTGGCCGCAGTCTTCACCTGGGCGACACCGCTGCAGAAGCAGAAAAAGATCGCCTATCCCCAAGCGCGTTCGGCGCTGGCGACGCTTAAGAAAATCGATGTGGTGCTGGGCGTGATCTTCGCGCCACTGCGGCCGCTGGATGAAGCGACGCGCCAGCAGGCGGATGCGTTGATGGCGCAACGTTCGGCGGCGCGCGCAGCGAAGGAGTGGGCGAAATCGGATGAGCTTCGTGCCCAACTCACCGCGCTGGGGGCCGAAGTGAAAGACGGCCCGGCGGGTTCGACTTGGCGGCCGCGGCTGGCGCCGGCGACAGCCTGATCGAACACCGCGAACTCTTCGCCGAGCTGTTCACCCGCCTATTTTTCATGTCGATCCTGCGGCCCATGGGGTGGTTCTGGTTCGTTGTGCGCAGGCGGCTGGGGCTTAGGTTCAGGTTCGGCCGGAGCGCGCGGTGCTGGCGGGGCAATTGGTGGGGCAACTGGTGGGGCAACCTTTGGAGGTGCCGGCGGTCGAGGCTCACGCCGTTCCGGCGGGACCGGCGGAGGCGTGGGCTTTGGTGGAGCAGGCGGAGGAGGAGCCGGTTGCGGCGGTGCCGGTTTGGGTGGTTCCGGCGGTGGCGGTACGGGTTTGGGGGCCGGCGGTACGGGATGAGGCGGCACCGGCGCCGGCGGTGCGGGCGGTGGAGGTGTTGGCGTAATCGGTTTCTCAGAAGCTTTCGGCGCTGGTGGCAGATGTTTGGCTTCGGGTGAGGTCGGCGGCTCTGTAGGTTTTGCCGGTGCTGTGGGTTTGACCGTTGGCGCGGGTGCGGCCGGCGGCGGTAGTGGCGTGGAGGTGACGTGAGGCTTTGGGGGTGTGTTTGGTTGGGGCGTTGTCGGCGTCACCTGCGGCGTTTCCTTGGAGGTCCGCCCGGAGGGAGTTGCCGGCGATGACGGCGTTGCGCCAGTGGTCACTTTGCCTCGCGGCGCGGCCACGCCGCCTTTGATCGCCGCGGCCGGCAGCGCCGGCGCGGGTTTGGATGTATTGCGTTTCCATGCCTGACCGGTGGAGCCCGCGGTGACGGGGGTTCCAGCGGCGACCGCGGTGTTGTTGACAGTCCGGTTATTGATGGTCGTGTTGTTAACGGTCGTGTTATTGATGGTGGTGTTACTGACGAGGGTGGTGTTTCTCAGATGTTCGTCCCGATAATGGCGTCGCCAATCGCTGCGCACCAGGATGTCGTGATGGTGCCAATCGCAATCGTTGTCGAACCACCAGCCGACGGTGAAGCCGGCGCTGAAGAAGATTACAGGTTCACCCACGATGATCACGGGGCGTTCCACAAAGATGACTTGCGGATCGTATTCAGGGACGTAAAGAATCTGCGGGTTGGCGGGTTCAATGTAGATCACACGATCTTCGGTGAAGACCTGCTGTTGGGTAGTGGATTGGAGATACCCTGCAGCTGAGGCTTGGGCTCTCAGACGTTGAACGGAGTTCATCACGTCGGTGGGTTGATTGAGATACGCAGCGCCCAGTGCCTGGGTCCATTCCAGATGATCGTTCATCATTTGAAGCACAGTGGGATAGTGGACTAGCGCCTTGATGGGGGATTCCCACGGTTGCGCGTTAATCGCATCTTCCGTGGGCTGGGTGTTGGCCTGCAGCCAGCGCTCGGCCTCGACTACTTCGAGCGGGTACGTCGCGGCGGGCAGAAGCTGTGCCAGCAATGGGTCCGGATACAGCGCGATAGATTGGGTCAACTGGTCAATCTGTTGCTCATTGAGTTGGGTGTATCCGACGACAGGGCCCGCTGCCGGCGGTTGCGCCTGATATTGCGGTGCAGGCGCACCATCCGCATAGAGCGTATACGGCGGAGAACTGGTGTAGGTTGCCGACGACGAGTGATCGCAGGCCGCTTGTAGAATTGCGGCAATCGCCACGGATCCGGCGATTGCACAGCATCGAGTCGTTCGTATGGCTGACATGACTGACCCTCTCAAAACCGGCGCTCGCGTCAGCAAGCGCAAACGAAAGAAAACATCTATAAAGACCGTAGGTGGGTAGCCTGGTGGAAACCACTTATATCTCTGATGGACTTCGCGAGAGACGAATGGCTGTGATGCAGTCATTTCGCGATTACGGGTGTAAAAGGTTGGGGGACGGAAATCCGCGATGAGGAGGATGGGCGTTGGCAGGCTGAAAGCCGCGATTGCCAAATCGTTCTTTATGAATTGGAGGGGTTTTGTGCCGCGGCTGGCGGTGGCTGCATGAGACGAAGGACTTCTTCGGCGACGCGGTCGGCGGCGAGCAGGCCGCCGTGGGGTTGTAGGTAAGAGACCAGCTCGGCCAGTTCCTTGCTCATGGCGCGGCGGAGTTCGGGTTTGGCGAGCATGTCGATGCACTCGCGCGCGATCGGCAGCGGGCTGCCGTAGAAGGGGATGTATTCGGGAACGAGTTCGCGGCCGGCGAGAATGTTGACCAGCGAGATGAATTTGGTCTGGATGACGAACTTGGCGAAGAGGTGCCACTTCCACCATGCGACGGCGTACATGACGACCATCGGTTTGGCGTGGCGGGCGACCTGCAATGTGGCGGTGCCGCTCTTGGTGAGGACCAGATCGGCCCAGCGGATGATGGGATCGGCCATGCCGACGCGGATATCGACAGGGGTGTTGGCACTGCGGAGATGATGGCGGATTTGCCAGGCGCGTTCTTCCGAGGGAGCGACGGCGACGAAGTTAACGCGTGGGAAACGTCCCTTGATCTCGGAAATGATTTCGAGCATCGCGGGCATGTGGGCGTCAATTTCAGCGCGGCGACTGCCGGGGAAGAGGGCCACGCGCGGCGAATCGTAGGTCGGCTCGGGGCCGCTGCTGGTCATGCGGGAGAAGGGCAGCCGCGGCGTGGATTTTCCGGTGGCGGCGCGGCTTTCTCCCGCGGGCTTGAGGCCGGGCAGCGGAGGATCGACGGCGAGCGGATCGAACGCGGGGTCATCGGCGGGGGTATCGAACATCGGGTGGCCGACGTAGACGGCATTTACGCGGCGCTTGCGGAAATAGGGTTCCTCGAAGGGCAGGATGCAGCAGAGGGTGTTGACATTGGCGGCGATTTTTTTGACGCGCCAGGGCCGCGTGGCCCAGACCTGCGGCGCGACGTAATAGCAGACCGGAATTTTCTGCCGGTGCGCGAGGGCCGCGATGCGCAGGTTGATGGCGGACGAATCGATGGGGATGACGACATTGGGCTGTATGTCCGCGAGCTCCTTGCGGATGACTTTGAGCGTTTTCATCCAGTAGCGGGCTTCGGTGAAGACGGCGCCAACGAGCATGGCCGAGCGGCCGACGGGATTGGCCAGGAGGCGGCACCCGGCGGCGGCCATTTTGGGTCCGCCGACGCCGACGAAGAGGGCATCCGGAAGGCGCTGGCGCAGGGCAGTGATCAAGGCGGCGCCGAGGGCGTCGCCGGAGTGTTCCGCGGCGGTGAGAAAAAACGTGGGTGCGCCGATGTGGAGACTCCTTGCCGAGACGGGATTTCACGATTCACGGTGAGAATCAAGCATACACGATTCGCCATATTCCTGGAAAACGCGAGGCTGGGCCGCGCGGGCTCGAATCTTGAGACTTGATGGACGGGCGAGCTTTCGCTTTCGGCTGCGGCTTCGGGCCTACTTGCTATCGAGCGTGATGGAGCCGGTTTCCTTGCGCTGGCTGGTGACGTCGAAGTCGACCTCTTTCTTGGCATCCTTTCCCTGCTTGCCGGACATGGCCAGCTTGATGGTCAAATCCACCGACCAATCCAGGACCGGCTTCGACGTGTCGATGGGATAATTTCCCTCGGTGTGCATGACAAGTTCGGAGCTGTGGAGAGTCATGCCCTCGGGCACGGCGGAGGCGAAATCCTTGGTCGTGATGGCGCCCACGAGTTTCAGGCACGGCATGCCGCGAACGTTGGTCTTTTCCTTGAGGGTGGTGGTTCCCTGAACGTCCTTGGGATCCACCTTGATGCTGTTGACTTCGGCGTCTTTGACGAAGGGATCGGGATGCACGGGCCAGGATGCGCCGATTTTTTGTTTGTCCTTGGTGCCGAATACGTCATCTTCGGAGGCTTCGTTGTCGCGCCGCGGCGGATAGAATTTGGCCAGGGCCTCGCGGACCTCCTCGCTGAGTTCGCCATCCTTGAGGGTGCAACTCGGACCGCGTTCCGTGTAATCGATCCGCAGATCGTCTCCCTTCTTGAGGAGAGCCTTGCGCTTGTCTCCGGCAATCTGATCGAACGATTCAATCTGTGCTGAGATTCCGGTGACCTGTCCCGTGATGTCCACGGTTTCGATGGTGATATGAGCGGCCAGCACGGTTGAAAATTTGGTCCCCTCCAGCGGCATTTTCTTTCCGCCCATGACGACGGAAGTGTTTTCCGATTCATCAATCGTGCGCGATGAGAGATAGTGATCGCCGACCTTGGCACGCCGGGTCATCTGGATATCGAACGCGGCTTCGTCGGGCCGGGTCTGGCCGACGGCAAAAATCAGCGTTGCGATGCCCACTAGGAGGCCCAGCCAGTTCTTTCGCATTGTCCGCTCCTTTGGAAGATCCCCGCGTGTCGGTGGGTATATTATCCGCGCGGTGGGGCGGCGCAAAGAAGGAATCAAGAAACGGAGGATTACCGCGCGGGTAATTCGACCGGAGATTCCTGCTGCTTCCCGATGCTCATCAATGCGGCGGGCCTTGCTGCGGAGCTTCAGAGGCGAGCAGGGCCAGTTCGTCGGGCGTGAGCGCCAAGTCGGCGGCGGCAGCACAATCCTGAACGTGAGCGATTTTCGTCGAGCCGGGAATCGGAATGACATGCGCGCCGGTGGAAAGGAGCCAGGCGAGGGCGACCCGCTGCGGCGAAACATTGTGAGCCGCGGCGATCTTGGCGACGTTCGCGTGTTTGCTGCCCAGATTCTTGGCGCCGCCCATGCCGTCGATGGGGCTCCAGGGAAGGAACGCGATTCCCTTTTGCCGGGTGAATTCCAAAGTGCCGTCGAGTTCCGGATTGCGGTGGCAGCGTGAATATTGGTTTTGGAGCGAGACGATTTTCACGCCGGTGGCCAGGGCACGAGTCATTTCTGCGACGCTGTGGTTGCTGGCGCCAATATGCACGATTTTCCCCTGCTTCTGGAGTTTCATCAGTTCGCCGTAGGTGTCTTCCATCGGCGTGTTCGAATCGATGCGGTGGTACTGTTCGACGGGCAAGGCAGGCAGGCGCAGATTCTTGAGCGAGGATTCCACGGCATTGCGGATGTAGGCGGGGCTGGCGTCGCGTTCCCAGCGGCCTTCGGGTCGCGTCAGGCCGCACTTGGTGACCAGCGTGACGCCTTCGCGTTTGCCCGCGGGCAACTGGGCCAGGGCTTTGCCGAAGAGGCGCTCGTTATGGCCGAAGTCGGCGGCATCGAGGCAGTAGCAGTCGGCGGTGTCCCAGAAGGTGATGCCGGCATCGAAGGCGGCGTGAATGACTTTGATCGCGTCTTCTTCACTGGGGCGTGAGGTGTTGATGCTCAAGGGCATGCCGCCGAAGCCGATGGCCGAGACCGTCCAGCCGGTGGTTCCGAATTTCCGGTATTGCATGATCGTTCTCCAAAAGACTATAGATGGCGATCAATGTACCGTGGGATGAGAGAAGTGCAAGCGATCGGGAATCGAATCGGTTGTGGGGTCGTGTTACGGGTGCTGTTATGCCGAAGGCAGAGGTCCGGCGAGTACCGCATACTGCTCCATTGCCGAGACATCGCCGGAGCAAATCAGCTCCACATCGCGGCGAATGGTGGGAAGCTGCGTGTCGATGAAACGCTTCGCAACCGCTTTCTTGCGTTCGGATTTTGCGCCCTGGCTGATGAACAGGTGCCCGACGATGACCGCAATGGCGCTGTCGACGAGCTTGCGGCCGTACAGGTCCATGTACGATCCGCCGCGTTCCTTGGTGTACGCGATGGCCTTGGTGATCAATTCCCGGCCTTCCACGAGTTTCTTGGCCAGCTCCGCCAGAAGGGCATCGGTGTAAACCGTCTGTTCAAATTCTTCGGCATATTTCTGGAACGTGCCCGAGCAGACGCCGCGGACCGCCGCGACCACCTGCAACTGGCTGGTGCCTTCGTAGATGGTGGTGATGCGGGCGTCGCGCAGGTGGCGTTCGACGGGGTAATCTTTCATGTACCCGGAGCCGCCGAGGACCTGGATGGCGTCCGAGGCGACTTTCACGCACATTTCGGAGGCGTAGTACTTGCTCATTGGCGTGAGCATGCCGTTGAGCCGTTTGAGCGAGCGGGCCAGTTCCTTGCGGCGCTTGGCCTCCGCAGCATCCGTGGTGGGTTTCGTTTCGATCACGCGAAGATTGTTGTACTCCAGATCACACACGCGGCTGGTGGCGTAGGTGAGCGAGCGGGCGGCCTCGAGATGAATCTTCATGTCCGTGACCATCTCGGCCACCGCGGGCAATTGTTCGATCGACACGCCGAACTGTTTGCGCGCATAGGCGTAGCGGCGGGCAACGCGGAATGCGGCCTCGCCAATGCCCAGCGATTGTGCCGCGATGCCGACGCGAGCGCCGTTCATCAGCGAGAAGACATAGCGGATGAGGCCGAGTTGCCGTTCGCCGATCAGTTTGCCGGGGGCATCGTCAAATACCAGTTCGCACGTCGGAGAGCCGTGGATGCCCAACTTTTCTTCCAGGTGGCGGACGCGAATGCGCGAGGAGCGTTCGTTGAGGAAGAGCGAGAGGCCGCGGCCATCCTTCACTTCCGGCTCAGAGCGCGCCAGCGTCAGCAGAATTTCTCCGCAGCCGTTGGTGATGAAACGCTTCACGCCGTTGAGCCGCCAATTACCATCTTCATCCTGAAATGCGCGAAGGCTGACGGCCTGTAGGTCTGAACCGGCGTCAGGCTCGGTCAGCACCATCGCCCCGGTCACCTCACCGCGAGCAAACCGCGGCAGGTATTCGTCTTTTATTTTGTCGTCAGCAAAGGCATGAATCGTCTCGGCAATTCCCTGCAGACCGAAGATGTTCATCAATGACGCATCGGCCCGGCTGACGATTTCGTTGGCGATCGTGTAAATCAGGTTCGGGCAGTTCAACCCGCCGTACTTCCGTGGCAGCGTGAATCCCATCAAATCGGCCCGGCTCAGATCCTTGATATTCTGCTGCACCAGCGGATGCAGTGTCACCGTGCCATCTTCATTGTTGTGTGTGTTTCCTTCGTGATCGATCTGCTCGGCGCGCGGGGCAATGTTGTTGGCCCCGATCTCGCCGACGATGCTGAGGATTCGCCGGTAATTATCGACGGCATCGGCGGCGTTTCGCGGGGCGTACTCATTGCCGAGCCCCTCGTGCGCATGGACGAAGTCGTCTTCCTGAATCGCCGCGATCTCCGGCAAATTCAAGTGATCGAATAAAAACAGGATGTCATCATTGTCTGTAAAGAAATTCGCCATGATTAAAGTCCGTGGTTAGTGGTCAGCTATCCTCTTGCCCGTATTGCTTTGATCATCATCGGGATGACTTTGGCCAGGTCGCCGACGATGCCGTAATGTGCCACGCCGAAGATCGGTGCTTCCTTATCCCAGTTGATGGCGATGATTTTCGCGGATTCTTCCATGCCTGCGCGATGTTGCACCGCGCCGCTGATGCCGCAGGCGATGTACAGTGCCGGCCGCACGGTCGTGCCGGTCTGGCCGATCTGGTGTTCTTTGCCGATGAAGCCGGAGTCGATCGCCGCGCGGCTGGCGCCGACGGCCGCCCCGAGCACTCCGGCCAGTTCGTGAATCAATTTGAAGTTGGCCTTGGAGCCCACGCCGCCGCCGCCGGCGACGATCATGCGGGCTGCCTTCAGATTAACTTTCTTCTTCTCGCGGTGGCGTTCGATCAGCTTGATCGCCATGTCGAAGTCACTGAATTCGATTTTCTCTTCGATGATTTTTCCCGAGCGCTGCGGATTGCCTTCTTCCAGTCGCATCACGCCTTCGCGCACCGTAGCCATCTGGGGCCAGCGATCATAGTTGATGATCGTGGCGATGATGTTGCCGCCGAAGGCCGGCCGGATCTGGTGCAGCAGGTTGTGATAATCGGTCTTGGTTTTCGCGTCGGTGTAGCTGCCGATTTGCAGGTCTGTGCAGTCGGCAGTGAGGCCTGCCCTCATTTCCGAGGCGATGCGCGGTGCCAGATCGCGTCCCAGCGCCGTGGCGCCGAAGAGCACGATCTGCGGATGATGCCGCTCGATCAGCTCGCATACCGTGCGAGCGTAGGGCTGCGTGCGATAGTATTCCAGCCGCGTGTCGTGCACGTAATATACGTTGTCCACGCCGTGCGCGATCAACAGGTAGGAAAGCTCGCGCACGTTCCAGCCGGCCAGAACCGCGCCGACTTTCACGCCCAGCTTGTCCGCCAGCTCGCGTGCCTTGCCGCAGAGTTCGAGCACCGTTTCGCTCAGGCGCTCGTCTTCCTGCTCGGCAAAGATCCAGACTTCACCTTTGGGATTCGGTTCGATCATTGTGTGATCCGTTGTTAGTGGCCTGTGGTCAGCAATTCGTGGTCAGTGGCCAGCGGACTGAACACTGCTTATCCCAGTGTCCGATCCACGATCAATTCGTGGATCATTTTCGATACGCCTTCTTCCGTCGGCGCAATGGACGTAAATCCTTCTTTGGTCAGCACGATGGATTGCACGCGGTGCACTTTGGTCGGCGATCCCGACACGCCGCACCATTTCAGGTCCGCCTTGAGGTCATCGAGGTCCCATTGCTCGATCGCCACGCCGTCCTTTCGTGCGGCTTCCGCGCGTTTATCCGCTTCGGCCTGTTTCGCCGGGGCATCGGCCTGCGGCAAGTCCTTGGCGACATCCGCAATGATTTCACCGCGGCAGCGTGCCCGCTTGAAACGCATCGCGCGCTTCGCCGCCGGCGCCCGCGGCTCGTTGGCCGTGTCGATCACCGTTGCGAGGATCGGTAGCTTGCCTTCGAGGATCTCCCAGCCGTTGCCGACGTTGCGGCGGATGCGGATGGTCTGCCCGGCGATATCGATCAACTTTTCGAAGTAGGTGATTTGCGGTATGCCCAGTTTTTCCGCCATCTGCGGCCCGACCTGGGCTGTGTCCCCGTCAATCGCCTGGCGACCGCAGAAAACCACGTCGTAACGCCCGATCTTCTTTACGGCTTGAGACAGGATGTAACTGGTGGCCAGGGTATCACTGGCCGCAGCCCGGCGATCGCTTACCAGCACCGCGCGGTCGGCCCCGCGGTACAAACAATCGCGAAGCACTTCGCAGGCGCCCATTGGCCCCATCGTCAGAACCGTGACCGTTCCGCCGAAACGCTCACGAAGCTCCAGCGCTGCTTCCAGTGCGTGGAGGTCTTCGGGATTAAAGATGGCCGGTAGTGCCGCGCGGTTCACCGTGCCGTCGGCTTTCATCGCTTCGCCGGTGATGTTGCCCGTGTCGGGAACCTGCTTAACGCATACGATCGTGTCATAGCCCACGGCATCGTTCTCCATTGATTCCGCCGTCAAATCGCGAGGCAACGCGGTACGAGTTGTGGGCACTTTTAATGGCCAGTACCACCAGTGTCAAGCAATAACGGATGAAATAGTCTTGTTTATCCAGAACAACGCTACTAGAATGCCGCTGGCCCAGTCTCAACGAGGAGCAAAAATCGTGAAAACGCTTGTTGGAACGCTTCTTCAGCCGGTCTCTCAGACGCAGTGTCATGTGATTAAGGACAGTGCTGTCCAAATTGGCGACGACGGCTGTATATCGCAAATTGTCACCGCCAAAGCTTCATCTGACGCGGCCGGAGATTCACAATGCTGGATTATCCCCGGCTTTGTCGATGCACACCTGCACCTGCCGCAATGGCAATGTCGCGGCATTGACGGGCTTTCCATCCGTGAGTGGCATGACAAGATCGGCGCCCCCGCCGAGCAACGCCTGGCCGATCCCAAAGCCGCCACAAAGCAGGCGGAGGAATTCACCGCCGGCGTCATCGCCAACGGCACCACCACAGTGGTCGCTTTTGGCACCCCGTTTCCGCAGGAAGTGGATGCCAGTTTCAACGTCTTTGCCAAGAAAGGCCTCCGCGCCATCTACGGCCTGACGCTCAACGATACCGGCATGTCGCCGGGCCTTTCCCAGCATGCCGATGCAGCGCTCGATGAGGCGCGGGCGCTGGCTGCAAAATGGCATGGTAAGGAGAACGGGCGTCTGCAATACGCGTTTAGTCCGCGCAGCAGTGTTCGGTGTTCTGAAAAACTCATGCGCGGGGCCGCGGCGCTAGCTGATATGCTCAAGTGCACCCTGCAGACGCATGTCGCGGATACGTCGGATGAACTCGATGAGGTTCGCCAGCGCTTTCCCGATCATATTGATGAACTCGAACTCTTCGCCGATGTCGGCATGCTCGGACGCCGCACGATCCTCGTGCATGGCGTCTTCCTGGATCACTACCAGCACAATGAAGTCACCGAGAGCGGCACATCGTTGGTTTACTGCCCGACGGGCAATCTTTTCCGTCAGAGCGGGCTGGTGGATTATGCCTCCCATCGCCGGGCCGGCATTCGCACGGCGCTGGGCTCCAGCATTGCCGGTGGCTTTGACCCCTTCATGCCGCGGGTTGCGGTGGAGGCGCTGCAGACGGCCAAGGCGATCAAGGTGCATTCGCTGCCGCACCGTGCCGGCGCGGTGCTGACGCCCAGCGAGGCGTGGTGGATGCTCACTGCCGGTGGCGCCGCCGCAGTCGGCCTCGGTGAAAAGGTCGGGAAGATCGCCCCGGGCTATCAGGCGGATTGCCTCGTCGTGCGCCCGGAAAAATGGATCGCGGAGCTCCCGCCAGAACAGCAGATATCGGCACTGCTCTACACGATGACGCCACAGCAAATTGAACACGTTTTCATCGCCGGCCAGCGCGTTGGTCCGTGAGTTTGATGGGGAGGCAGGGGCAGGGGCGGTAGGGGGGGCTCAGTCGTGATTGCCGCAGCGGCGTTCGGGATTGAGCATGTTGAAGAGGTCGTCCATCGAGCGGCTATAGGCATGAACGAGGGCCGCACCGGCGCTGATTTCGACCTGGGCGCGAATCGATTCGACCAGGCCGCTGGCGATGGGATCGGAGCCCATCGGCGTATCAGAAAGCTGGGGTCGCAGATTGGCGATGTCGCCGGTTCCGGCAGGCGATCCCGTTCCATCCGCAGGCGCTTGCGTGTTTTGTATCGCTCCGCCGACGATCTGGCCCGCCGCCTTGTTCAGACGATCGAAACCATCCTGCAGGACAGTCTGGGCGCTGGTGAGAATGTTGGGAATACCGGTCATGCTTATGAATCGTCGGCCGGAATTGAGCGCTACTTGTGAGGGTGTTGGGCCATGCGGACGATAGTTGTATCCGCGTAGAAATTATGGGCCTCAACTGGCCACTGGCCACTGACCGCGGTACACTTGCTGATGCCCATTTCACGGGCCTAGAAACGAGATTGCATGCCCATCAATATTCTGTGTCTCGGCGACATCGTCGGGAAGCCCGGTCGTTTGGCCGTGGCTGAATTGCTGCCCAAAGTCATCAAAGAACGAAACGTCGATCTGGTCGTGGCCAATGCCGAGAATTGTGCGGGAGGGTCAGGCCTTACGCCGCCGATTTTCGAAAAGATTATGCGTACCGGTGTCGACTGCTGCACGCTGGGCGACCATAGCTTCCGCAAGCGCGAGGTGATCGGGATCTTCGAGCAGTCCGAGCGTCTTGTGCGGCCGGTCAACTTCCCGGTCGGTGCCCCAGGCAAGGGCATGGCCATCGTGACTTCGCGCTCCGGTGTGAAGGTTGCCGTGCTCAATGTGATGGGGCGTTTACACATGAACCCGCAGATGGACGATCCCTGGCGGGCCGTCGATCAGTTGCTCGCCGAAGTGCCGAAGGACGTGAAGGTCAAGGTGCTGGATTTCCATGCGGAAGTCAGCAGCGAGAAGATTGCGATGGGCTGGCATATCGATGGGCGCGTGTCGGTATGCGTAGGTACGCACACGCACACGCCGACGGCAGATCAGCGGGTGCTGCCGCAGGGGACCGCGTTCGTCTCCGATCTGGGGATGTGCGGGCCTTACGATTCGATTCTGGGGCGGCGTAAGGATCGCGTACTCAAATTTCTGACGACGGGGCTGCCGCACTTTTTTGAAGTGGCTACGGGCGATCCGTGGATACGGGGAATCCTGGCCAATGTGGATGAGGTTTCCGGCTTGGCGCTATCGATCGAGCGCGTCGACCTCAAGGCCACCGAACAGGCCGGGGCCTACGACGCCGACGATGGCAAAGGGCAGGGCGGTGGTGGGGGCGATCTCTAAAAGGTTGGATTCAGGAAGCAAATGACGGGCAAAAACGCAGCAAGCAGCGGTGTTGCCGCTGCCTGCCTGCTCTTGATCCTTCCGTCCCTACGGCCCCACATGTGCTCTCGCTCCCTCCGGAGCGTTACCTTTCAGATTTCGGAGGCGGGAACAACCGGACGGGCCGCGCCTTTTTGAAGGGGGTGGCCGCCCCACTGTCGTCCGGTGTTACCGTTCCGCGAAAGTATCGTGCCGGCATTCCTATTTGATCAGAAATGCCGGCACGCACTCCACATCTCTCTCCACTTCCCAAGTGTGGCACCCTAGGTACCGCTTTAGGGATAGCAATCGTCGTTCCAAAATATGGGACTTTTTGATCGTATGAAGAGCCATTTCTTTGTTTTTTCAAAGATTTCGCGGCATTTGGAAGCAACAAATTGCACAATTCGAATCTTATTCCGAATAAGTCAACCACGATCATTGCGCCGCGTGCCTGACAGTTTGACGCTTTGGCGGACAGTTCCTGACGAAATGTCACAACTTATGGCAGTGTCAGGTGAGTTCTCGCAACGCCGCGCGCCATTCGAGGTAACGGTAGGGCAGACCATATTTTTCATGCAGGGCGGTTAACTGCGCGTGATAGTGTTCATAGAGTTCGTTTTGCCACGATTGGGCGTTTTCATCGCAGAAATAGACGCGGCAACCGAGCGGGCGCGCCTCGCGAGCCGTGCAGAGGCCGTCGATCTGGTAGGGGCAGCCTTCGGGTTTGGGTTGGGCGAAGAATTGGGGGAGGGAGACTGGAGGTCGTGGCTCGTGGCTCGTGGTCCGTGGTTCGCGGTTGGCGATGGTCGCAGCGAAGTGCGCGAGTTCGGCGGCGGTGACGTACAGACGATGGCCATATTGTTCGAACTTGCAGCAGCGACCGGACGCTTGGCAGACCGGCTTGCGGGCGGCGATATCGGCATCGGCTGCCGCGAGAATGTCGCGGACGGCGGCGAGGAGGGCGGGGTTGGGCGCGGGATCTGTCATCGGATCATTGTACGAAAATCGTGCGGCGGTTGTCGTATCGAGGCCATCAGGACTGCTTGTAGATGAGTGTGTAGATCCTATACAGAAGCAGGATGAGGGCGGGAGAAATGCTGAGGCAGATGCCTATTATGGCATGGGTGCGAGACTTTGTTCGCTGCAAGAGTCCCACGATGCCGGTAATGAGACCGACGACAACGAGAACCGGCCAGATGTAGAAGAGGGCGATGGTGATTCGCTGCGACGCTGACAGTTGACGGTGGTTCGATGCAAGAGATCCGATAAACAGGCACAATGCGAACGTCACCGATATGACACCGTAGCCACAGAAGTAGGAAATGATTCCCCAGGGAAACGGCCGCGGGACGTGGCGGGATTGGTCGTCGGACGACTCATCTGGCGGTGACTCAGTCATGTTACGTCTTATCGCGAAATCGGCGCGAAAACCAGCAGTATTTATTCGTGCGGGCTGGCGGTGTCGCTGCGGCGTCTTTCGATTTCGGCGAGTTCAAACTTCTTGCCGTCAGCATCGCACATGCCGGGGCATTTGGCGGCGGAGTTTTCCCAATGCTGGGGGGATTTGAGGTTTTCATCCCAGAACGGCCAGGTGCGGCACTGCGTGGGGCGCACCGGGTAGACCATGCACATGGATTTGCCGTTCTCACGTTTCAAGAAAGTGCAGTCATAATTGAACTTTTCCAGCAGCGAGAAGCGGTTGCCGATGCGGCGGACATAGGTGCGGGTGAAGGTGTCGAAGTCCATCTTGAGATAAGCGGCGATGCGGTCCATGTCGTAGGTGGAGATCCATACGTAGCCGGGCCCGCCGGAGCAGCAGTTGCCGCACTGGGAGCAGTTGAACCGTAACCCTTCAGCATACCAGACTTCGCCCTCCGCAGCCGGGGTCGGCGCGGCTTGACTGACTGTGAGCGAAACGGAGCGACTTTTTTTCTGCGCCACAAAACACCTTGTCTGAAACAGACCGGTAGTTTAGCAGGTCGGCCCGGCGAATCGAAGCAGAGGCAAAGGTCTGTCTGCAAACCACCACTTCACCATTGACACCGGCCTTCGTGCGCTCAATGATTTGCAACTTGTAGGGAAGGCCTGTTCAAGCATTGGAGGCTTGTATGCGAATCATTCCGACGTTACGACTGGCATTGGTAGTGGGCGCGACCGTGGTGGCGCTGGCCGGCTGCGGCAATAAGAACACCGGACAGAACCTGATCACCGCCCCGAACTCGCCGATCGCCGACGTGCCGATCCCGGCCGGGTTTGACATTGACCTGGGCCGCTCGAACTCGACGGTGGTGCCGGCGACGCAGTTCCGCTCGGTCTATCACGAGTACAAGGGTAAAGACGATCTGTTGCCGGTGGTTCGTTTCTATCGCGATCAGATGCCGCAGAAGGGCTGGAACGCGGTGGATCAGCAGCAAGTGAAGGACTCGGTGACGCTCCGTTTCACCAAGGGCAAGGAAGATTGCTCGGTGACGGTGTGGGAAGGAACGCTGCACACGCACATTCAGGTGCGGATCGGCCCGGCCGGAGCGGTTGTCGGCAAGTAGGGATTAGTAAACTGTAGATTGAAATGAGCTGGGCTCGCCGCGGAATTCCCGTCGCGAGCCCAGCTTTTTCTATTTTCTATTTTTCATTTTCTATTTACGCACGGAAGACCGCCCCCAGCTTTTTGCCCATCAGTGTGCCTGCCGCCACGATCGTGACGATGAGCAGGCCCATGGCCAGCACGCCCAGGGCGCAGGCGTTGCGGACATTTTCCGGGCCGGAAGTGTCGTTCCCCAGCTGATAAATCATTTTGGTGATGGGGAAGCTCTGCGGGAGCTGAGCGAGAATCAGCGAATCGGAAACTTCCAGCATTGCAAAGGAAAACGTCAGCAGGCTGCCGGCGATCAGGTTCGCCAGGATCAGCGGCACGGTGATCTTGAGCAGTACCCGCAGCGGCGAGGCGCCGAGGTTGGCCGCGGCTTCTTCCAGCGTGACCGACGTTTGCTGCAGTCCCCCCGCCGACGAACGCACGAGGTAGGGCAATCGGCGGACGGAATACGCGATGACCAGCAGGACGAACGGCGCCTGCAGCAGATCCTTGGGCATCAGATGTATCCCGATGCACCCGGCCAACCAGCAGATTTCAGGAATCACCGCGATGAACCCGAACGCCATCACCAGCCCCGAAACCGCCAGCGGCAGCATCGAAAGCACGTCGAGCAACGTGCGGCCCACGACGCGTGTGCGGATGAGCACCCAGGCGATGGCGATCCCCAGCACGATGTCGATGCCCGTCGAAACCGCGGAATACTTCAGCGAGTTGAGAATTGCGCCGTAGATTTCAGGGGTCTGGAAAATTGCGGTGTAGCCATTGAAGGTGTACCGGTTGGGGATGACCGTGCGATACCAGCCGAAGGTGTTGGCGGGACCCCAGCCGGCGGCGGGCTCGCTGGCGATTGCGGTGAGGCTGTAAAGCACCACACCCAGGTGCGGCAGCATCGCCAGGAATGAAATCAGCACAAACGGCGCTGCGGCGAGAAGACTTGCGGATGAACTGAGTTTGCGTGCCGTCGCGGCCACGGCGGCCTTGCTGGTCATCGCGTAGCCCTGGCGACCGAAGGTAGCTTTTCCCGTCAGATACACCGCCAGGGAAATCAGCAGCACCAGGGCTACCTTGGCAAACGCCAGCGAGAAACGGCCGCCGGTGACTTCCGCCAGATCATCGTAGATGGCGCGTGAGGCCACATTGCGGTAATCCAGCGCCAGCGGCGTGCCCAGCTCGTTGAACGCCCAGATGAAAATAATGCTCGAACCCGCGAACAATCCCGGCATTGATAGCGGGAGAGTGATTTTGAAAAAGTTGCGAATGCGCCGGCCGCCAAGATTCTGCGCCGCCTCCAGCATCGCCGGATCGATGTTGGCCAGCGACGCCTGCAGATTCAGGTACGCGATGGGATAAAGCCCCAGCGTGATCAGGCCCGCCATTACCCAGAAGCCGCCGCGGGAGAGCCAGCTCACACCGTCGTGCGGCCCAAGCATGCCGAGGTGCTGCAGCAGGATGGTCAGGGAGCCGAACTTCCCGAATACCTGTCTCATGCCGATCGCCCCGACGAACGGCGGCAGCACCATCGGCACCAGCACCAGCGACGACAGCAGCGCCTTGCCGCGGAAGTCGAAGTGGTTGGCGATCAGCGCCAGCGGCATGGCCAGAAGATTGCACAGCAGGGTTACGACGAACGCCAGCGCCAGCGAGTTGATGAGGCGGCCGCGGAATGTCTCATCCGCCAGGGCGGTGCGGAACCACCCAAACGTCAGACCGTGTCCGTCGACAAACGCGGCAGAGATCATCTTGAGAACCGGATAGACCATCAGCGCCAGCAGGATGCCCACGAGTACCAGCATGAGCAGATACTTGGGCCACTGGGTGGCAATTTCCGTCCGCAACCAGGAGCGCGGCGTTGGGGCAAGAGTTGGCAAAACCGATGTCATGGCGGGAATTGTAATCGGATCAGCGAGCGGGTTCGATAAGCAATGCGCAAAGTTTCAAAGCACAAGTCTTAAGCGGTGCAGCAATCCGCATCGTTGAAACCGGCCTTCAGTTCCCCGCCGTCTCCGCATCCAGTTGTTTTTCTTCAATCTGCGCCTGGTGCCGCGAATAACTTCCCGTCACCACCCAATACGCGCCGACGAGGTTCCACAGGATCGGCAGGAAGCGAATCGCCTGGGCGAGCGCGAACGCCTGCGAAGCGGTCGAAATACCCGTGCCGGCAAAGAGCTTGAAGAGCACATATTCCGTGACACCGAAGCCCTGCGGCGGCGTGATCGGCACGGAAGCGGCGAGGATCGCCAGCGGAACGTATGCCATGTAATACCCCGGATGCGCGTGGATGCCCAGTGCCCGTCCTGCCAGATAGGCCGATATCGGCATGACGATCTGCGTGATGAGGCTGGCAAAAAACGCCTGCGCCAGTACACGCCAGGATCCGCGGTACGCATGCAGCACGTCGTCGGCTTTGCGGATGAATGCGGGCGTCGACGAATGGTTCAGCACCTTCTCCAGCCCGGTGATACTCCGCAGCCGGTGTGAAAAATAGACCGTCGACATCAGCACCAGTGTGCCTAACGCCGCAACTATTCCCAGCAGCACCCACCACATCATCGGGTTGTTGCGCACTTGGCATGCCGCGGCGATGCCCGCGATCACCACCAGCGCGATCAGCCCGATCACGCGATCCAGCAGAATGGTTACTGTCGCTTTGGTCTTGGACCCCACGACGCGCGACGTATAGATGATCTTGACCAGATCGCCGCCGGTGATGCCCGGCAGAAATGTTGAATAAAACTGGCCCACGAACGTGAGCGCCAGGCACTTGGAGAACGGCAGATTAATCCCCTGCGGCTGCATCAGCTTGCGCCAGCGCCATGCGGATACGAAAAACGGAATGCACAGCAACGACCACGATGCCACAAACAGCCACGGATTGGCCGTGCGAATGAGATTCCGCAGGCCCACCTGCACTTTCGGGACGGTCGTGTCGCCTTCGACCGTGACCAGCCAGTCATTCGGAATTTCCGTCTCTCGCGTCACCGCGTCCGGGCGCAGGACCCCCGTGAATGCCCGGCCGTCGGCATCTTTGACCTTGACGGGCTTCGTCGGCAGCCCCACGTAAACCGCAACCGGCTTGCTTGCCGGCTTGCGCAGCAATGTCACTTCCAGCGGCTCGACGATCTCCAGCGCCGCGATGTGCGTGCCCGCCTTGATCGTCACGACATCATTCCACGGCGTATGGGCAATCACCCACCAGAGCCCGCCCACGGCAATGATGATCTTGATCAGGTTCAAGATCAGCTTCTTCAGCAGGCTGCGCTTTTTGGGCTGTGCTGTTAGTTCGGTCATGTGTGAGGGCATCCCAAGACTCAAACCGCCTACGATACCGCATGTCACAGCATCTGGCCATTTGCGGCTAGTTTATGGTGATTAACGCTGTCGTGCTAAATTCCGCCGCCGTCGAGCGATTGCTCCAACGCCCCGACCCCGCGTCGGCGAAGCACATCCATCGGCGACTCTTTGGGCGACTCTTCGCATACCACCAGCTTCTCCCCCAGTTCCCGGTGCAGCGATTCGCCGGGCAACCCTTCGGCGGCCAGCAGAACGATTATTCCCTGCTCGGCTAGAAGCCGCGACGCCGTCGCCAGCGCGTCGCCGGACACTTCCGCCACGTCGATGCGGACCACCGTGCGAGCTTCTTCGAAAAGATCGCGCTCCAGATCGTCGACAATTTCCCGCCTTACCCACACCACCGCCCCGCGCTGCCCCAGGCGCACTTCCTTCTCCTGCTGGCTCACACGCCCCTTGGCGTGGCGTCCGGAAGAATGGGCGCAGAGAATCATCCCAGCACCGACCGTGCTGTTGGTGAGTCGGTCGATGATGATGAACGCGCCCGTCGTGTGGTTGCTCTTATAAGGATCGAATACCAGAGGCTGCGCCAGCGACAGCACGACGCGGCCGACCTCGTTGAGCCCCAGCTTCGATGCAGGCCGATCTTCCAGCGTGTTCACATCCACCGCATGCTTGAGTTCCACCATCGACCCGGCGACCAGCCGCGTCGCCTGCTTGATCCAGTAACTCTTGCCCGGAACCAGCGGCGCATCATTCATCCACACGACCATCGCATCGACATCGCCGGAAACCATCGGCTTCGTGGCCGAAGCTTCGTGGACCAGCACATCGCCGCGGGAAACGTCGATTTCATCTTCCAGAGTGACGGTCACGCTCATCGGCGTGAATGCTTCTTCCAGTTCGCCGTCGAAGGTGACGATGGATTTCACGCGGCTGGTGCGTCCGGAAGGCAGCACGCGCACCGCATCGCCGCGGCGCAGAATGCCTGACGCGATCGTGCCGGAAAACCCGCGGAAATTCAGGTTCGGCCGCAGGACGAGCTGCACGGGAAAACGCAAATCGGCGAGGTTCGCATCGCCGGCGAGCGAAACGCTTTCGAGGTGCTCCAGGAGTTTCGGCCCGTCGTACCAGGGCATATTCGTGGAAGGCTCCACGACGTTGTCGCCCTTCAGCGCGCTCATGGGGATGAACTGCACATCGGGAAATCCCAGCGTCGCGGAGAACTTGAGGTAGTCGGCGCGAATCTTTTCGAAAACTTCCTGCGCGTAGCCGACGATGTCCATCTTGTTGATCGCCACGATCACATGTTTGATGCCCAGCAGCGAGCAAATGAATGAGTGGCGTTTGGTTTGCGTCAGCACGCCGTAGCGGGCGTCGATGAGGATGATCGCCAACTGGCAGGTCGAGGCGCCGGTCGCCATGTTGCGCGTGTACTGCTCGTGGCCGGGCGTGTCGGCAATGATGAACTTGCGCTTATCCGTGGAAAAATAACGATAGGCCACATCGATTGTGATGCCCTGTTCGCGCTCGGCGCGCAGGCCATCGGTGAGCAGCGCCAGATCGATCTGTCCCTCGCCGGTGGTGCCATGTTTGATGGAATCTTTCTTGACCGCCGCAAGCTGGTCTTCGTAGATGCCCTTGGTGTCGTGGAGAAGCCGCCCGATGAGCGTCGACTTGCCATCGTCCACGCTGCCGCACGTCAGAAAGCGCAGCAGTTCCTTCCGCTGGTGGCGGTCCAGATACTCGTGGATATCTTCAGTAAGAAGGGCGTTGGTCATGAATAGTCAGCCTCTAGCCGGTTAGAAATACCCTTCACGTTTCTTCTGCTCCATCGAGCCCGCTTCGTCGTAGTCGATGACGCGGCCCTGGCGTTCCGACTGCTTGGCCAGCAGCATCTCTTCGATGATTTCCGGAAGGGTGGTGGCCGGTGATTCGACCGCCCCGGTGAGCGGATAGCACCCCAGCGTGCGGAAACGCACGAGTTTTTCCACCGGCTTTTCGCCCGGGAGCAGCCGCATGCGCTCATCATCGACCATGATCAGCACGCCATTGCGTTCGACGACCGGTCGTTTGGCCGCAAAGTAGAGCGGGATGATGGGGATGTTTTCGAGGTAGATGTATTGCCAGACGTCCAGTTCCGTCCAATTGGAGAGCGGGAAGACGCGGATGGATTCCCCGGGATTCACCTTGCCGTTGTAAAGATTCCAGAGTTCAGGGCGCTGGTTTTTGGGGTCCCACTGATGGTGCTGATCGCGGAAGGAATAGACGCGTTCCTTGGCGCGGGATTTTTCCTCATCCCGCCGCGCCCCGCCGAAGGCCGCGTCATAGCCGCCGGCGGTCAGCGCCTGGCGCAGTGACACTGTTTTCATGATATTTGTGTATTTGTTGGAGCCGTGGTCGAAGGGGTTTATTTTGTCGCGGACGCCTTCCTGGTTGATGTGCACGAGGAGATTTAAGTTGTTGTCTTTGCAGAATTTATCGCGAAAGGAGATCATTTCGCGGAACTTCCAGGTGGTGTCAATATGAAGCAAAGGGAACGGCAAACGCGCGGGAAAGAACGCTTTTTGAGCCAAACGGACCATTACTGAAGAGTCTTTTCCGATGGAATAGAGCATTACGGGGTTTTGGAATTCGGCGGCGACTTCGCGAATGATGTGGATCGCCTCGGCCTCCAACTGCTTAAGGTGCGAAAGGTTATAACGCCCGGTGACAGCGGTGGCAGGGGGGTTATTGGTGGCGGCGATTGCGGTCATGGCTTATCCGTTACGATGGTGAAAGTTCCTTAGATTAGAGGGTTTCAGGAACGAAAGCAAGTCAATTCATAGCGAAATAGTAGGCGTAATAAAGTACTTATTATACGTGTATTTTTGATGTTGTTGGATTAATGCTGACTAAAACAGTAGGAGATTATCCCAGACGCCGCAGACGGTGGGATAGACAAGCACGACGAAGATGGGATCATATTCGGTCTCCGAACAGGATGGAGTGCTGAAGTCGCTGCAAGATTCTTCAAGGAGTAATCCATGTTTCGTCGTGCACTCGGTGGACTGGCATTGTTGGCGCTGGCTGCGGGGCTCTGGATCGGTCAAACGACTTGGGCTGACGCGCCTGCCACTACTGCGACTGCGCCGAACCGCGCTGCGACGCCGGTGTGGCGTCCCGACAACGGCGGCAACTGGTGGAACAAGATCCACGAAGAACACATGGAGCTGCTCAAGAAGGGCGACATCGATCTCTACTTCGATGGCGACTCGATCACCGAAGGCTGGCAATTCAACCAGCCCCTCTGGCAAAAAAGCTTTGGCGGATGGAAACCCGCCAACTTCGCCATCCGCGGCGACCAGACCCAGCACGTGCTCTGGCGCTTGCAGGCTGGCGAGTTCACCGGTCTGAAGCCCAAGGGGTTCGTGCTGATGGTCGGCACCAATAACAGCGGCAACACCACGCCGGAAGAGACCGCCGGCGGCATCGAGGCCATCGTCAAGGAAGTTCACAAGCAGTCGCCGACGACCAAGATTCTGTTGCTGGCGATTTTCCCCCGCGGCGCTGATGCCAAGGATCCCAAGCGCATCGACAACCAGGCGGTCAATGCGATCATCAGCAAGCTGGATGACGGCAGGACGGTGAAGTATCTCGACATCGGATCGAAATTTCTCGAAGCCGACGGCACGCCCATCAAGGGCGCGATGGCCCCGGACAATCTGCATCTGGCGTACAAGGGTTACGAGATCTGGGCTGAGGCGATTGTCCCGGCGCTCAAGGAAATGCTCGGCGCGCCGGCGGCTCCGGCCACGCAGCCCAAGTGAAGTCGCAACGCCCTTAGTTGTTCAAATCGTTCGTATATAAGGCGGAAAGCAGTTCATGACGACCGAAACCATCAAGCAACAGATTCAGAAGAATCGCAAAGGCACGGTGCGCCTCACGATTCAAAAGCCCAACGGAAAACCCTTGGCCAATCGTGAAGTCTCCATCGGGCAGACGCGCCATCAGTTCCTCTTCGGCTGCAATATTTTCCGCCTCGGCACCTTTGCCGATCCGGCAATCGAGTCCGCCTACCGCGAGCGCTTTGAGAATTTGCTCAACTACGCCACGCTTCCCTTTTACTGGAGCCGCTACGAACCTGCCCCGGGTGAAACGCAGGTTAAACGCATTACCGAAATGGCCCAGTGGTGCGCCAAGCACAACATCACGGTCAAAGGCCACCCGATGATCTTTCACGGCACCGGGCCGAAGTGGATCGAGAACCTTCCCTTTGCCGAGTTCAAACGGCTGCAATTCGAGCGCATCACGCGCGAGATCAGTGGTTTCGCGGGGCTGGTGGATATCTGGGATGTCGTCAACGAAGCGGTGTGGACGCCCGGGCATCTCGGCGGCAAAGACCCGATGGCCCGCATCTGCCGCCGGATGGGACGCATCGGCATGATCAAGCACGCGTACGCCCTGGCGCGTGCGGCCAATCCCAAGGCCAAGCTCATCATCAATGATTGCGATCCGGTTCCCAAGTATGCGCGGATTCTCCGCGATGCGCTCGCCGCCAAGGCGCAGATCGACATCGTCGGTATCCAGTCGCACATGCACAAAGGCTACTGGCCCACCGAAAAAACGCAGAGCGTTTGCGACGAATACTCCACCTTCGGCAAGCCGATCCAATTCAGCGAACTGACGATTCTCTCGGGCATCATTCAACCCGATCACAGTTGGAACAAACGCCGCGATGACTGGTTCAGCACACCGGAAGGCGAAGAGCTTCAGGCCCGGCAGGTCAGTGAATTCTACAGCATGCTCTATGCGCATCCGGGCGTGGCGGGCATCACGTGGTGGGATTTTACCGATGACAACGCGTGGCTGGGCGCGCCGGGCGGGCTGCTGCGGAAAGATATGAGCCCGAAACCCGCGTACACGGCGCTGTTGGACCTCGTGAAAAAACAGTGGTGGACGCCGAAGAGGAAACTGATGACGGATGCTAAGGGACAAGTGGATGTCGAAGGGTTCCTGGGCGATTACGAAATCGTTGCCGACGGCGACAAAGCGAAATTTGCCATTGCCAGGGCCGGGCGTTCACAGCAAAGGGCAACCCTCGTCGGCAAGTGAGCGTTTTGCGATGGAGTCCGCATATGACGCAGCAACCTGATCCATCCCGCCAGGCCCCGCCTTCCGCCGGCGACACTGCGGCGGCCGCTCCGGCAGCGCCACCGATCGCCGAGTATTACCGCGCAGAAGCATCCAGGGCTGCTTCCATCGGCCTGGGGATTGCACTTGGCGCACTGGGCTTCATGCTTTTCCATATCGCGATTGCAGCCGCGGAACTGGTGTCGTTCATCATCTCGTCGGTCTCGTCCAGGTTCGCATCCATGGAGAGTCAATTGACGCTGCACGTGGTCATGATCGGCATCATGTTGCTGCTGACATTTCTTGGGCTGGTGTATTGGTCCGGGCGCGAACAAAGAGCCCCGCTCTACGGCTTTGGCATCGCCCTGCTTCTTTCGCCCTGCGTGGCCTTCGGCGTTTGCGCCGTGACATTCAGTTGATGGCCCTGACCCCGCGGCTACCGGAATTACTGATGCGCAATTTTTGGCCATGACCGATTAACCAGAAGCGACAATTGATGAAACGCTGTTCGCCTGACTGTCGCTTCTCGGTAGCACGGTAAATCGCGGAAAGGGTGTGACGGAAATGGGGTGGGCCTTCCCGCTGCGTGTTTGTTGGGCGTATCCCGCCATCTTCAGTTTCAGGACCGCATCACGTGTCGCAGCGCGCGAGGCGCCATACCGGCGTGCCATTTGGGATTCACTCTGGAAGCTCGTAAGGCCGGCAGCGGCATCCGCTGCAATAGTGGCAACCAGATCACCGCCGCAAAGGGCGCTGATCTGAAGGGCCGGATTTTCTTGAGCAATCCATTCCGGCGACCGTAACACCTTGTCTCTGATTTCAAACTCTTCCATCCAAACGCCCCAACGGCGCGACAGAACAGACGCACGCTGTTCGGAGATCTTACGAAGCAAAGCGCTTCGGCGGTTAACCATCAGTAGTGGACCTGACTCGCACGCTCGGGCGCAATACTTGAGCGCTTCGCGGAATCGATGATGGTTGCGATGACCGTGGGTCTGCACCCATTCCAAGAGCAATCCCATGATCGGTTGATATTGGATCTCCAATTCGTCACGGATACGGATCGCCAGTCGCCGCTTGGCGACGTAATCTGCATAGTGCACCATCCATGTGGCCGCCATAATGAGCAGACGACTGTTGCCGCTGGTGCTGCGTACGGTATTCAGCAGCAATCCTTCGACATCCGGGGTTTGCTCGGCTGGCGTCACATTGAACAATACGCCCAGCCTTGCCCAGTCACGGGCGATCATCTCTTCGCTCGTGGCATTCATGAGCCACAGTCCTCCAGAATCCGCAGTGCTAAGTCGATCTTGCTTCGTTCATCCGGAAGCTTGTCGTAGAGTTTCTGGAGATAGTCCTTGGAAAATAGTCGTTCATCCGCCGTGACATTCATTCGGTTCAAGTGTTCCAGATCGACTTCACGATGGGCATAGAACTTCATGGCGATCAGGTCCAGACGTCCGAGGGCATAGACCAGAAGCCGTCCAAAATCGCCAATTCTAACCCTTCGCGTTTCCCAACCGTTCGGGATGGCGCTGGCGTAGAGTCCCGCGTCAACACTGAGCCATCCTCGGGCAAGCTGCAGCTTTTCCGAAACGATTTCGGCAGCGTGCAGGACCTCTTCGACATCACCGGGCGGACGGAAATTCACCGTATCAACATCACTGGTGGTGATGACCGGAGGGAGAACTCTCGTGAGCAAACCTGCCGCGCCCCCGATCACCAGGATTTCAATGGCGTGGCCTTGGCGAAGCTCGTCGCCGAGCGCAGCGAGTGCCTGGCGGATAACGGCACCGTGAAATTGTCCGGTATTGGAATTCATATCACATATTCCATATGTCGTTAAAATAGTACAATAGATTATGAGGAATCTCTACTGGAATGCATGTAATTCGTAATTGCGTGCAATCATGATTACAAAATGCACCCGTTTGTGACCACCAGACAAGCATTTTATGTAATCCTTGCAGGAGGAGGATTTGGCCCTCCTTAAGCAGATTCAGAGTCTGCCGGTCTGGCAGCTGACTGACCCGCGAATGGGCGTTTACCCGTGCGGGTTCGACTCCCCTTGTCCCCATGCGCGTCGCGGTTATTTCTTTTCGACTTTCGACAGGGTCAGCGAGACTTGGCCGCCGGTGGGAGTCGGCGCGGAAACTTCGGGAGCGGTGGTGGAGGGGACGGGGGGGGTGGGGGGATTGAACTTGGCGTGAACGATGCGAATGCGATGGGCAATGTCCGGGATGTTCGTGGCCAGAAGGGCTGCACGCAGGATTTCCATGCGCGCGGTGCCCAGGTCGATGGCTGCGGCGCGGGTGCGGCGATCCGCGCGGCGATCGGCGCCGGGGGCGAGCAGATCGCAGATGGCGTCGATGGCGTCATCGGTCTGGGCGACTTCATGATCGAGTGCCCGAACACGGTCGAGGGCCGCATCAGCGGGGACGGCATCGAAGCGCGAGGCCAGAAAACTGCGTGCTTCGCCGGCGGCAACGGCGCGCAGATCGAGCAGCTCGCGTTTCTTCTCGCGCAGGTGCGCCAAGATGCTCAGACTGTCTTGGCGGGTCGGATTGGCCCGCAAGCGCGCGCGGGGGACATCGCCATCGCCCAGCGTATGCTGGAGCAGCACTTCGAGCGAAGGATTGTCGCGGAGTTTGCGGACGAGCGGTTCGAGCCCCGCGGCAGCGGCGGGATCGAGAACGGAAGAGCCGGGTGCAAAGGTGATAGCGACCGGGCGTTCCACGACACGCTCTTTATCCGATCCCAGGTTCATAAGTTTGAGCGGCAGCGAGGCGATGCCGGTGGCGACGATCGGCAGGAATGCGTCGGTCCCGGAAGAGATGATGTCATCCGTATCGAATCTTCCATTCTTGAGGGGGAAGCTGAGCGGCAGCGTGATCGATCCGTCGGCATCCTCAAGTGCAGTGATGACCATATTGAGCGGCGCGGGGAGGCGCAACTGGGTTTCGATGGGGCCTTTAGAGGGCTCGGCGACGGCGAGATCGGTGAACGTGAAGCGGGAATTGACGCTGCCGGTGCCGTCGCCGCGGAAGCGAAGCGTGATGGAGCCATCGAAGTTGCCCGCGGAAAGAGCGACCCCCGCAGGGCGTGCGGCGCCGGAGAAGGCGGGGAGCGTCAGGCCGCTCACGGACGTCTTGATATAGCCCTTGGGCGACGGGTAGAGCGTGAGTTTGCCGATGCCGGTGATCTGCGAGAAAAGATCCTGCTCGGCATTGCCGTACGGAACCTTGCCCGCGCTCAACAGGAAGTTGAATCGGATCGGCTTGGATTCCTGCGTGAGGGCAAGCGTGGAGAAGTCCTGGACCTCGGCGTCGAGTCCGGTGATGGGGACGATGACCGGTGGCGAAAACGTGCGGTCTTCGACGCGCAGGTCAATGTTGGTCAGTAGAAGCTTGGTGATGGTGAGCGAGAAGAGTGGCGGCAGCGGGCGGGTCTCGGCTGCCGGAGGTTGAATCTCGGTGACGGAAGTTTCCGCGGGTTGCGTGGTCGCGGAAGCCGACTCGGACGGTTCCGTGGCGGCAGGCTCCGTTGTGGCGGCGGGAAGTTTGAGAGTAAGCCCAAGAACGTGGATGCCTTGATCGTCGCGGAGAGCCTGGAAGATGGGCTTGGTGATTTCGAGGGTCTTGATGGTCACCGCGCCGGTCTTCGGCTGGACGCGGACGTCATCGGACCGGAGGTCTTCGAGGCCCAGAAGAACGGGCGCATCGGGCGCGGCGCGGAATTCGACATTGCTGAGATGCACGTAGGCGGAAAATCCGCGGGAAAAGTCGAGGTCAGCGGGGTTGCGGCGATCGAGCTTGATGGCTGTGGAAAAGCGGGCGCGGAACTGGCCATCAGTCAAAGGTTCGCCGTTGATATACGTTTTGAATTCGGGAACGAGCCCCGCAAGGCCCTGACCTTTGATGCCCGAGGCGGCAAGATCGGCCCGGAAGGTCAGGGGTGAAGCAAAGGGCGCGACCTGCGCGTTGATGGTGAGCGATTCGACGACCGAATCGACGCGACCGGTGAGCTGGAAGGTGGACGGGGGTTGCCCGAGCGCATCATCGCCGAGCCATGCGATGCGGTTGGTGTTGCGAAGACGGAAGTCGCTGAGCGCGAGTGGCGCGGCTGCGGGACGAGAGGCATCGGTGAACTTAAACTGCTTGAGATTCAGGTCCAGCTTGTCGAGCGTGATCAACGGAAGCGTTTCGTGCGACGGCGCGACGTAGGCGGAAGGCCTTTCATGGCCGGGGCGGATGGCGATACCCAGCAGTTCGAGTGCTGCGCCATCGGAAGATTTGGCGGCGGAGGTCGCCAGGCCCGTAAGGGATATTTCATCGAGGGCGATGATCTTGTGGGCGGGATCGATGCGCGAGGTGAGAACTTTGGCGCTATCGAAAGAGAGCAGCGACTGGTCGCCGTCGCGATAGGAGAGATTGGAAAACGTGATCGCGGCGCTCTGGCCGCCTGCAGGATTGTCGGCGACGTGGCCCTCGATGGTGACATCGAGATGGCCATCCTTCGGAGTGAACTTGATATTCGGGGGAAGATACGGGGCCAGTTGTGCAGCGCGGAAGCCGCGGGCGGAAAACGTGAAATTGGCGGATTGGGCGTGTGGAGCGGGCGAAAGCGAGCCATCGATCAGCAGGTCGTCGAGCCAGCCGTCGCTTTTGATGTCGACGTGGAGCGACGCGGGATCGGCGAGTTTGCCCAGGGTGAGATTTTCGAGGCGGACCTGCGCCGTGGCCGTGGTCTGGACCGGCGCGGAGGCGGCAAGGTCGGTCCAGGTGATGGCGGCGTCCTCAACGGCGAGCGATTGCAGCGTGACGAGTTTGGGGGCGGAATCTGATGCGGGTTTTACGCTGGGTGCATTTGATGCGGCAGATGCGAAATCGTCGGGACGGATGCGCAGGCCGCCGAGAAGAAATGTGCCGTCGGCGTTGCGGGTCACGTGGATAGACGGTTTGGAGATGACGATTTTACCTGCATCGAACGCGGTGGGGCTGAGGGAGAGGTGATCGACACGGAGCGCGTCAATGGCCGCGAGAGTGTCGGATCCATCCTTGAGTTGAACATCGCGCAGGTCCAGCGAGGCTTTGACGGTATTTGCGGTCTGCGAGACGAGGGCCTTGCCGCGGAACTCGGCGGAGCCGTTTTGCAGCAGCGGATCGATGCCGAGGTGACGCAGGTAGCCGGCAAACGAAGTCGTGTTGAGTCCTGTGGCGGTGCCGTGGAGGTCGAGGCCGAGCGAGTTGGTTGAGGGCGTGATGGTGCCGGTGAGATCGCATTTTTCGGCGATCCCGGGAATGGCCAGCCATGCGTGAAGCGTGCCGGTGACCGGTTCCTGAGGAGGTTTGGCGGAGGCGTCGAGAACGATATGAGAAAGCTCGAAGCCGGCGTCGGTCAGGGGGATCTTCGCGGCCGGAGTGACCGTGCGATCTTCAAGATTGAGACGCAGGCCTTTCCAGAGGAGATGATCGAGCTGGATGCGATTGAAAAGCAAGGCGGTGGGGCTATCGGAAGTAGCCGGCGCAGTAGTCGGCGCCGTCGTCGGAGCCGTAGTCGGCGCGGCGCTGCGTCCTGCTGTGCGAGGCTTGGTGCGGAAGCCGGACGAGGCAATGTTGCCGTCCGGGAGCTGTGTGATGTCGAGGGCCGGGCCGGCGATTTCAATACTGGCGATTTTGAGGTCGCCTTTGGCGATGCTGGCCGAAACGCCGGAGAAGCGGACCGCATCGAAAACGAGCAACGGCGAGTTCCCGTCATCAATGCGCAGTTTTTCGAGGTGGCCCGCGGCGGTCAGCGAACCGTCCGAGGCCGGGATGAGCGTTGCTTCGAGATCGCAGGCCAGAGACGCGCTGTTGATCAGCGATTCAATTCCCGCCGTGTCGAGGTAGGGCCGCAGCGCGTCGGGGCGTATGCCCAGGGCCGAGAAATGAAATGACGCGAGCTTCTTCGATGCGAATGGTGTGATGCTGCCGTTGAATGCCAGCTTTTCGGCGATTCCGGGTGCGGAGGCGGCGGCGGAGAGGTCGATGACCGCATCGGGATGGGCCGGATCGTACGTCAGATTATGTGCCGAGAAATTGGAGACCAGCAGTTGAAGATTGGCCGGGGTGGCCGTGGATTGGTCGGCAAAATTGATCTGGGTGTCCTTGAGGGTGAAATCGTTGAGTGAAAGCTGCATGGGTGAAGGCGCAAGGGGCGCGGGAGACGCAACGGCGCTGGGTGCGGCGGGCGTCGGTCCGCGGCTGTCGAGCGGCGTCTTTCCGGCGGCGGCGGCGCGCGGGACGAGTTCCAGACCGGCCAGGCGCAGGTATCCATCGGGTGACCGCTGGGCATTGGCGCGAGCGCCTTCCAGCAGCAGGCGCGAAAACTTTCCGACGTTCGATTCGATGGAATCCGCCGACAGAAGGAAATGATCGAGCGCCAGTTGCACCTTGCCGTCGGCGCGGACGGAAATGTCTTTCAGTTCAAGCTCCGCTGCAATGCCGCCGAGGGGCGCCACAGGAGCGGAGGTTTTGAGCGTGGCGGCCATGCGAACGATGATGTTTTCTGCAACGGGCCTGAGGCCCAGCGGCGCAAAGTAAGCCGCGGCCGGTTTGAGGTGAACCCCCCGGGCGAGAACGCTCATCTGCGCATTGAGATTCGGGCCGAAGCTGAACCCCTGGCCTTCGATCTGCAGTTCTTCGAGGATCGGATCGGCCGAAATCGTCACTTCAAAGCGCGTAGGTTTGGTCTCCGAGCCAAGATCGGAAACCCGGAAATCAACCTGGATCGTCGTATCGAGCGCCGGCATCACCGACTGATCATGAAGATGCCCACGAATGTGCGCCAGACGAAACGCTTCGACGCGCAGAGGCGATGTGAGATCGTAGGTCGCGGGGCCTTTGGCGGTGGGCAGCGGCTTGGTGGCCGACGCCGTCAGAAAACGATCGAGCAGCGGAATGCGGCCGTCGGGCTGGCGGTCGAGGGAGACGTCGATGTCGTCGGCCTCCAGTCGCCACACGTCCAGCCGTGCGCGAAGAATGCGAAGTGAATTGATGCTCAGCCGGCAGTAACCGGAAGAGATGAGCGGCGGGGTGGAGAGGGGCGCGTTTTTCGGCCGCAGCTCCAGACCGTAGATTCCGACATCGCCCCCCAGCAGCGACAGTTGCAGCCGGCTGTAACGGCAATCGAGGTCATAATAACTAGTGACTCGCTGCAGTAGCGCAGGCATGGCCAGCGTGAGCGTGACGCGGAAGAGAAAAACCAGCGCCAAGCAGGTCACAACCACGATCACCAGCCGATGCCGCCAGCGTTTCCATCGCGGCAGTGCCGCGGCGGATGTCGTGGCGGTAACGGGCGTCTTATTGTTGGAAGATTTGTCTTTCATGGATTGCCTCCGGTGGCGGGCAGCGTCGCGGGTGCCGTGGCAGGTTGCGGATTGAGAAATTTCTCCAACGCCGTGCGTCGCGCGCGCGGCGGCGCCAGCGGATCGTAATCCGGCGGGGCCTTTCCGTGCGAGTTCAGCCAGTCATAGGCGCGGACGCGCGCCGCCGGAGCCGAGTCTTCGAGAAAAATCATATTCTCGGCGATCAGGCGCGTATCGAGCTGGCTGCGCGTCGCCAGGCCCCGTTGAATTTCCTCCAGCGAACCCGAATGACGCGCCGGCTCACCGGCATAGGCCGAGAGCACCGCCGCAAGTTCCGAGGGCATTTTCGCGCTGGCCTGCAGCGTGCAAAGCAGGCGGAATGTTTCCAGATCGGCACGCTGGCCCAGATCCCCCGGGCTGGCCGGTGCGGGATTCGTTGCCGCGGCCTGGCGTACCGCTTGCGCCAGCGTCGCCAGATTCGTCTCATCAATCACCAGCGCCGTATCGCTGCAGAGCGTTGCCGACGTTTCTGATCCCAGGTACACCAGCGCCGCGCGGCGCACTGCCGGACGCGAAAGAGAGTCCAGCGCCGTGCGAATGCCCGACCACGCGGCCGAAGTTTTCAGCGGCGGAGGCGTTGTCAGATCGGCCTGCGATTTCTCCAGGTCCGCCACGCACCGCGCCATCGCCTCGGATTGCTGGCCGGAATCGTCGCCCGGGCCGATATCGACAAACGCGACCAGCCCATGCGTCGTCGTCCCCGGAAACGCGAAGGGGATAATGACCGCAAAATGCTGCGAGCCGGTAAACACAGGGATGTCGATACCCGCCGTCTCGTGTTGCCACGCCGGCGGCCCGGCCGGCGCGGCCGGGGCAGCCCTGCGCCGGGTTCGCGTGCCGCTGCGATTGCCCGCAGCCGGCTCGTCGGCGATCAACACCGGCGGCGCTGCGGGAAACACCAGGTCTTCGACGATCAGCGAAACATCGAGTTGTTCCGGAACAATCGCCGGGGCGGTTGCCGGCTCTGATGCGGCTTCGGTTGATGCAGCGGTGGCCGGTGTAGTTGCCGGCTCGCTCGCGGGCGCTGTTGCCAGTTCGCCCGCGGGTGCGGTCGCCGGCTCGGTGGAGGGGGCTGTCGCGGGCATGGTTGCAGGCATTGTGGCCGGCGCCAGCGGAACGGGACGGTGAATTGCGATCTCCACGAAACGCGTGACTTGCCGCCCGGTGACGGGATCGACCACCTGTCGCGTGTCGGCCGTGCGGAACGTGGCCGTCACGCCCGGCGGGAGCGCTGATCGATTGCTGGCAAGGATGACCGAACGCACGTAATCCGAACCGCGCACCCTCGACCAGAATTCCTCCGGGCCTGTCAAAGCCGAATAGCGGCTCGCCAGGGTCAACCCGCTGGAGGGCAGCACCGGCATGCCCCCACGCGTGGCCGTCACCAGCCGGGCATGCGCTCCCAGCGGATCCAGCGCTGCCGACGGCATCTTTTCGAGCGCCACGAACGTCACCCGAATCGAAAGTGCATCGGCAGGTTTGACCGCCGGAATCTCCCCCGTTTGCGGCCCCGAAAGCGGTGTGCCCAGATAATGGCCCGCCGCAAAGCTCGCGGGCGGCGCCGTAATGCCGGTCGATGCCGTTTGGCATGCACTAACAAACAGCAGCATGCCGGCAAACGTCAGAATTGCGAACGTACGTGAATCACGAACGGAGTCCACACGAATCCCCTTAAACAGGTGAGCATCTGCGCGAATCATAGATCGCCCAGCCATCGGGGGGCAAGGAGCAAGTGGCGGAACCGGAAAATTGCGAAATGGTGCGGAGTCAAATCGCAAGGTGAAGCAGGATTTGGCTTTGCGGACAGGGCTGTGCGCCTTATCTTGAAGAAGTGGGCCTGCGATGGCCGTGGGCCGATGGGCAACCGGGAACACGTGGGAGGAACCGCGATGAAGTTCGCATGCAGCGCTTGTGGTACGTCGTTGAGGGCACATGAGGAATGGGTGGGGAGGGCGGTGAAGTGTCCGAAGTGCGGGACGCGCAACGTGGTGCCGGCTGTGACGGAGCCGATCGAAACGGCGATCGAGAGGGGCGGAAACGGGGCGGGGGATAATCCGCTGGCGGCCTTGACCGCCGCGGTGGACGCCACGACACATGAATCCGAAACGAGCCACCATGCGACGGGAGTCGAACCGGTCGACCATGGCCAGCCGCAGCATGCTCCGGCACACGCGCATGGCAGCCGGGGTGTAGGAGCGCTGGGCTATCGCCGGGCCGAATCGGGGCCGGCCGAGGCGCCGGGGTATCACATCGTGCGCATCGTGGGGTTCATCCAGCAGATCATCGGCTACTTCGTGATCGGCATCGGGGTGCTGGCGCTCGTGGGCGGAGTTGCGATGGCCGCGAACATTCTGATCAAGACCAGGGATGTGCAACTGGCGGCGGGGGGTTTGACGGGGATGACGTTGGTCGGTCTGTATCTGGCGATCCTGGGCATCTTCCTGGTGGGGGCGGGGCAGGTGATGTTCTGCGTGCGGGACATGGCGCGGAATTCGTTTTACATGAAGCGGCTGGCGGAGCGCGGGTAGGCGGGGAATAGGACGGGATTTTCGAGAACAGGCTCACACCGCCGGTGTGCCGCTGGCATGGGGCGGGTTGCAGGCGGCGATGGCCGAGCGCAGGGCGGTGGCGGGATCGTCGGTGGGGATAAACTCGTGGGCAATCCAGCCGCGATACCCGGTGTCGGCGATGGCTTTGATGATGGCCGGGTAGTTCAGCTCCTGGCGCGCGTCGATTTCGTGGCGGCCGGGCACGCCGCCGGTGTGGTAATGGCCGATGCAGTCGGCGTACTGGCGGATCGTGGCGATGACATCGCCTTCCTGGATCTGCATGTGGTAAATGTCATAGAGGAGCTTGAAGCGTTCTGAGCCGATGCTCCGCACCATCGCGGCGCCCCAGGCGGTGCGGTCGGCCATGTAGTCGGCATGATCGCGTTTGGAATTGAGCAGTTCGAGGCAGAGCGTGACGCCTTTGGCTTCGGCCAGGCCGACCACCTGCTTGATGGCGGCGGCGCAATGCTCAAACCCCGTGGCATCATCGAGGCCGGCGCGGTTGCCGGAGAAACAGACAACGCTGGGCGCGCCGACCTCCGCCGCGGCTTCGAGCGCCGTGCGGATTTTGGCCAGGCACTCGGCATGGTGCTCGACGCGGTTGAGCCCGCGCTGCAGGTCATGGCTGGGTAGCAAGGTGGGGATGAGACCGAAGGAGCGGAGCAGCGGTGCGTGTTCGGGTCCGACGAAGTCGATGCCGCCCAGACCGAGCGATGCGCAGAGCCGGGCAAAGGGTTCAATCGCGAGGTCTTTGAAGCACCAGTGGCAGGCGGATTGACGCGGCCAGGTGGGGGAGGTTGATGACGCTCGCGGGTCGGCTGGGGGCATGCGCAAAGCTTCCCTATTCATTGACGATACTGCGCCCAGCGGGACTCGAACCCACAACCATCCGCTTAGAAGGCGGATGCTCTATCCAATTGAGCTATGGGCGCGAAACTGAATTCAGAATTCAGAATGCTGAATTCAGAATAGACAGAGGGGGGCAAATTGTCGAGACGGCGGGCGCCGTATGTGACCCGCACCAAAGGTTAGTGCATTTCGCCGACGTCGATTTTTACGTCCTGGCGGAGTTGGATCTTGTCGATGTGGCCGTCGCGGATCCAGATGATGCGGTCGGAGACGTCGAGCATTTTGAAATCGTGGGTGGCGGAGATGACGGTGACCTGGCGTTCGGCGTTCATCTGGCGGAGGAGTTCGATGATCTGTTTGCCGGTGTTGAGGTCGAGGTTTCCGGTGGGTTCGTCGGCGAGAATGATGGCGGGGTCGTTGGCGAAGGCGCGGGCGATGGCGACGCGTTGTTGCTGGCCGCCGGAGAGTTGGCCGGGCTTGTTGAGGAGGCGGTTTTCGAGGCCGACGCGTTTGAGGATGGCGGCGGCTTTGTCCTGGGCGTCGGAATTGGACATGCCGCCGAAGATCATGGGGAGCATGACGTTTTCGAGGGCGGACATGACGGGGATGAGGTTGAAGGTCTGGAAGATGTAACCGATTTTGCGGCAGCGGAGCCAGGCGAGTTCGAGGGCGTCGAGCTGGGCGATGTCGACTTCATCAATGAAGACTTTGCCGGAGGTGGGTTTGTCGAGTCCGCCGATGGCGTTGAAGAGGGTGGACTTGCCGGAGCCGGAGGGGCCCATGATGGAGATGTATTCGCCCTTGAAGATGGTGAGGGTGATGCCTTTGAGTACGCGGAGGATTTCCTCGCCCATGCGGTATTCTTTGATGACGTCGATGGTGCGGACGATTTCTTCGCGGCCGTCGTTGGAGGCGGGGGGAGCGGTTGGGGGGGTGGGGGCGGTTTCGGTCATGGGCACGAATCCTCATGGGGACAAGGAAGGGCATCATAGTTTGAGAAGCGGGAATTAAGAAGCGGGCAGGGGCTGCTCAAACGGGCACTGAAGATTAACGCCGGGGAAGGGCGGGTGATGCGGATGGTGGCAGGCAGCAGACGGGGATGGGAATGGAGAAGTGCTATGCGGCGAGGGGTGGGGTGCATTGGATGCGGTTGCCGCCGGCGCGTTTGGCCTGGTACATGAGTTGGTCGGAGGCGGCGATGAGGTCGGGGAGCGTTGAGGGGTGGAGTTCGGGAGGCATCCAGAGCATGCCAATGGAGAGCGAGAGGGTGAGGGGTTGATCGTGGCCGGTCTGGAGAGCGGCGAGGGTGATGTGCTGGCGGATGCGTTGTGCAACCTGGAGCGCTTCCTCGAAGGGGCAATCGGCAAGGAAGATGACGAATTCATCGCCGCCGTAACGTCCGAGGAGGTCGGAGTGGCGGATGCACTGGCGGGCGATGGTGACGAGATGCCGCAGCGCGGCGTCCCCGATGGCGTGGCCGAAGGTATCGTTGATGGATTTGAACTTGTCGAGGTCGAGGTAGATGACGGCGTGCGGGTGGCCGCGGTGGATGGTGCGCGTCAGAGCTTCGTTGGCCAGATGCGTGAAACCCTGGCGGTTGAGGGCGCCGGTGAGGGGGTCGCGGAGCGCGGCTTCTTCGAGCTGATCGTGCTCGCGGATGATCTCGCGGACTTCCTTTCCGACGGTGGCGACCTGGGTCATGAGTTCCTGGACGGAGGCGACGAGGCGGGTGGTGTTGTCGGCGGATTCGGACGCGGCGCGTTCGAGCAGTTCGGAAAGATCCATCTTGGGAGCGTGGCTGTTGGAAAAGAAGGTGAAGAGTTCGCGGGCTTCGGATTCGATGGACGCCAGGAAAGTTTCGGTTTCGATGTTGCGGACGAGCATGGAGTCCGCAAGAAATGTCCGCAGCGTGCGGGCGTCGTTCGCATTCCATACGCCGAGATGATGCGGGAAGAGGCCGGCGGCGAAGATGGCGTCGGCGAGCGGCTCGGGGAGCAGTTCGCGGAGGGAGGCATGATGGTGATGGAACGCGATGGCGTTGGTGTAGAGATCCGGGAGATGGAGTTTCTGGGCGATGGCGCAGCCCATTTCGGCGTGATCGAGTTTGAAGAGGTCGTGTTCCTTGCGGAGCCGGGTGGCGGCGTCGAGGTCGACATTGGCCAGCAGGTTCGTCATGTGGGTGCGTGCGGTGGCGAGCATGACGGGCAGGGCGATGTCCTGGAAGAGACCGGCGACGAAGGCTTCCTCAGCGAATTTGGGATCGATGAGGCCGGCGAAGTGGCGGGCGACGACGGCTTTGTAGAGTGCGGCAGACCAGAGGTCGTGGGATTCTTCGGGTGAGAGGTGCAGGGTGTTGTGTAATCCGGCGAGGCAGAAGCCCAGGGCCAGTGCGCGGACGGTGCCGATGCCCAGGAGATTCACCGCGACTTGCGGGCGGGTGACGTTGCTGCGTACGCCGAACCAGGAGGAATTGACGACGCTGAGGAGTTTGGCGCAGAGGGCGGGATCGGCGGAGATGACTTTGGCATAGGTGGCGTGATCGGCGGAGGCATCGCGGCTGAGTTCGACGAGTCGGACGGCAACGGCCGCGGAGGAGGGGAGGTAGGCGAGTTGCGCGATGCACTGGCGCGCCGCCTGTTCGGGGGCGCATACGGCGGGGTCGCCAAGGGTGGCGGCATCGTGTGCGCAAACGTGTTTCATGCACCATCTCCAGCGAATGTCCTGGTAGCCGACGATACGGATGGCGGCTGCGGGTCTATTCTCGGTCCTGGCGGAACTCCGACGGCTATTTTCATCGTCGGCGAGATTGGGGCGTCAGATAAGTGATGGTGACGCAAAACGAACAGGTTACAAGACATTTACGGGAACGTGAAATGGCGAAGTGTGGGGGATTGATAGGAGATGAGGTCAGATCGGTTTTTGGTTTCGGGGGTGATGAAGCCGCCGCTAGACATCGACGCGCATGGCGGCGATAGGTTGCATGCGGGCGGCTTTCCAGGCGGGGTACATGGCGGCGGCGGCGGTGATCGCCAGGCCGATGATGCTGGAGCCGGCGGCGATGAGGATCAGCGTGCTGCCGTGAATGTTGGACCAGGCGGCGTGGCCGTAGTTTCTGCTGAGCAGGAGGATCGAGATGGCCAGGCCGAGGGCGACGCCGACGAGGGTGCCGGCGGCGCCGAGGAAGAGGGATTCGAGGAAGAAGAGTTTGAGGATGAAGGAGTCGAGTGCGCCGAGGCATTTCATGGTGCCGATCTCGCGGAAGCGTTCCATGACGGACATGAGCATGGCGTTCGAGATGCCGACCATGCAGACGAGCAGCGAGAGGGTGATGAGCCAGACGGTGCGGGAGGCGCCGGAGGAATCGGGGGCGACGATGATGCCCTGGGCCTGAAGGAGAGCGGCCTTGGCGGCGGGTTCGATGGCGCGGGTGGTCCAGATGTAGGTGAGGAAGGCGATGGCCATCACGATGGTGATGAGGGTGAGGATGCTGCGGGCGAGGCGTACACGCAGGGAGCGCAGGGCGATTTCGATCGCCTTACTGAGCGGGAGCCGAATCTGTTTTTGGATGGCTGGAGGCATGGAGGGATTTTATACGGTTTCCGCATAGTTCACACGCTGGCGAGAACAAAACGATGAACGATGAACGATGAAAGGGGGGAACGTGGGGGAGGCGGTTATTTCTTGTGCTTCTTCTTTCGGAGCTTGGGGGGCTTGGGTTCGTTTTTGTCGGGGGGGGCGATGATCGCGATGAGGTTGCGCTGGGTGAGGATTTTGAGGAAGGCGAGGACGGAGACTTCGGCTTCGCGGAGGTTGAGGCGGTGCTGGCGTGCGAAGGCTTCGATGATCATCTGAATGGAGCGGCGGTCGTCGATGCGGTCCCAGATGTCGATGCCGAGTGCGTCGATCTCGAAGTGTTTTTCGGAGGCCCGCGAATTGAAGAAGCGTTTGAGGAGGTTTTCGCGGAGCGGGGCGGTCAGGCGCAGCGATTCGGCAGTGCGCTTGGATTCCTGGACGAGTTTGTTGCGCGTGAGAATGGCGGCGAGGAGGAGGGAGCGGTCGGGAGGTTTTTTGGAGGAGAGGCCGAACATGAGCGATACGATAACCGACGCTGCGGCCGACGCGTAGCGGGAAGGGCGAGGGGGCCGATACTCAGACCGTTACCTGGTGCGACCAAGTGATACGGTTGGTGGGCCAGTCCAGGCGAAAGGTGAGAGTGTGGCGTTGGCGGCGGAGGAGGCGGCGGGTGGTCAGGGTGCAGAGGGTTTCGGTGGGGATTTCGGTCCATTGGGCGTTGGGGTGCTTTTGGAGGAAGGGGACGTTCTTCTTGGCCCACTGTGAAAGGGTGAGGGGTTCTTCGGCCGGGGAGCTGGGGCGTAACAGGCGATCGGCGAGGGAGAAGGAGCCGAGGGTGAGGTGTTGGCGCTGCCAGCGGGTGCCGAATTCGAGGCGGGTGGCGCCGGGGAGCATGGAGATGTCGGCCAGGGAGAGATTTGCCGAGACCAGGCCGGCGGCGCCGTAGACGTTCCAGTAGCGGTCAGTGGTATTGGCGGCGAGAAGCGCGCAAGCGGCGAAATCGGTGGCGATGGTTTCGATGTGCTGGGGATTGCGGGGCCAGTGGAGTTCGATGACCAGATGGCCGTGGACGCGGAGGAGAGTGAGGGTGTCATCGTGCTGAAGTTGGGTCCAGCCGGCGAGGGAGGTGACTTGTGTGCCGGTGCGTTTTTTCAGACGGGAGAGGGTGCGGGAGAGTTTGCGGGCCGCGGCGGGGCTTGGGGAAAAATCGTTTTTTGGGTAGGAATCTTTCAGTTTGGATTGCGGGTCAGTCGGGCCGGCGGCGGAGCCGCACGGCTCTGTGGTGGTACGTGATTTCTGAAACCAGTCCAGTGGCCAGAGGCGGTGGGGGGTTTGCCAGCGGAGTTCGAGGCGGGGTGCGACGAGATCGACAAAGACCAGTGCACCGACGCGGCGGTCTCCGCGGTGAAAGTGGAGGTTCCAGTCTTCAGGGAGGAGCAAAGCCAGGCCATTCCAGGCGAAGCGTTGGAAGCCGGGGGGAGGAGGAAGTTGTGGGGGCGGATGGGTCATGGGGAAAAAGAAAAATAGAAAATAGAAAATGGAAAATAGAAAAATGGAGCAGAATCGTTTCTGCGTCCCGACCGTCTTTTTCTATTTTCTATTTTCAATTTTCTATTCCTCTTTCTTAGTTGGGCATAATTTGAAAGGGTTGGTCGACAGGCCAGTGGACGAGGAAGCCGATGGCGACCCAGAAGACCGAGGCCAGGGCTTCGCCGAGGAGCAGGCCGATGAAGAACGGGCGGAGGCGGTTGAAGACCGGTGCGCCTCCCCAGCGGAGGACGATGAGTTTAAGGATCCAGGCGATGAAGATGGAGAACCAGATACGCTGGATGGCCCAGCTATTGAGCAGGAGCAGGCCGATGGGGTGGAAGGGGCTGGCGGTCCAGAGCATGCGTGAGAGGCCGACGAGACCCATGGCGGCGGCGCCGAAGGTGACGTTGGTGGCGCGGTCGACTTTGTGCGGCTGGATTTCCGGTTCGGCCATGGCGACGGAGTATTGGATGGTTTGCTCGGGGTACATGCGCGGCCCGTAGCCGTTGTCGAAATTCTGGCGGCCGTTGTCGTAGGTCAGCACGTGGTGGGTGGCGCCGGAGAGGACGAGGGTGCCGACGAAGGCGAGCATGAGGAGGAGGTAGACCTTGGGGCGATCGCGGCTGGGCGCGGCGTTGTTGAGGCGCATGGCATTGGCGGCGAAGGGGGCGAGATTTTCCCGCTGATCGGTGTAGATCATGCGCGAGGCCATGTTGACCAGCATCCATTGTTTGACGGCGACGGCCTTGGCCGCGGCAGTCTGGGAGACGGTGGAGAAGAGGTAGCCCATGAGATGACTGGGATCGGCGGTGTCGACAAACTGCACGAGCAGCAGGCCGGACTCCATGATGATCCGGGCCAGGATGGTCAGCCAGGCATAGACAAGCAGGACCAGCAGGATGGCCATCCAGAGTTTGAGTCCGCAGTAGGTGAGGAATCCGGCGGCGAGCGTGCCGCAGACGAGGATGCCGGTGACGCTGAGGCGGTAGCTGAAGAACTCCTCGCGATCCCGTTTTTGGAAAAGCGTTTTGCCGACGTAGGCGAGATGTCCGCGGGATATCCAGAGGGTCAGCGCGAGGTAGACCAGCCAGATTCCGAAGCCCTGGTATTGAACATGTTCGCTGGTGAGCTTTGTGCCGAAGCGGTCGAAGATCATGATCATGAACTGGTAGGCGACGTAGAAGAACCAGAGAGAGAAGGCGACATCGAGGGAGACGAAGTAGGTGATGCCGACGACGGAGAAGAAGAGGGTGGCGGTCTTGATGGAGCCGGGGAGAGTGTTCCAGGGATACTCGGAGAGGGCCGCGGTAATGTCGTACTTGAGCTGGAATTGGGGCACGGAGGAGAAGAATACGTGCATGCCGTTCATGAGGTAGATGGCCAGGGGAATGGCGGCGCCGGCCCAGAGGAGCTTGTCGCGCCAGAGAGAGTTGAGCCGGCGGCCCGGTTCGGGCTCGGCCATGAGTTCCAGGGGAATCATGGCCAGGGGGAAAGGAAGGCGTTCGTTGATGATCCACTGTTTACGCATGATGGCGCAGAGGAACATCACGCCGAGGAACATCGGGACGACGAAGACGGCCCAGGCGAGGTAGGGCCAGAGCCAGGGTCCCCAGGTATCGCCGAGGCGGTGTTCACCGTTGGGATCGAGGCCGAGGAAATAGGAGCGGATAATCCAGGAGTTGGGGTCTTTGGAGGGGAGGAGAAAATCGGGTAGGGACTGGATGTATTTGGGGTACATTTCGTTGTTGACGGAGAGGTAGACGGTGCTGCCGAGCTGGGGCTGGAAGTAGCGGAAGAAGCCAGAGGAGGGAAGGCTGCAGGAGATCATCATCATGCCTATCGCCAAGGCCATTTCGCGGGTGGCGAGGCGGTGGCGGCCGAGCAGGGGGTTGATGATCAGGCACATGAAGGTGATAGCGGCCAGGACGATGATCGGCAGGTGGTTGCCGACGAGGTAGGTGTTGTGGCGGATGTTGTCGGAGTAAGGCACGAGGATGGAGACGAGCACGACGAGGAGGAAGCCGGTGGCGACGGCGCGCAGGCTGACGGCGCTGCGGGGTGTGGAGATTCCGGGCTCGGGGGTTGGTGCGGTTAAAGGAAATTTGTTATTCATCGGGCTGCTGCCTGTTCGCGATTCACGTCAATAAGGTAACTGGAAGACGGCTTTGCTGATCAGCACCATGCCCAGTGAGAACATGGAGACGAGTCCGACGCCGCAGGAAAAACCTGCCAGCAGCACCGGTGCGTACTGGCGCCATTTGAGTCCGAAGCGTCGTTCGAAGAAGTAGCGTCCGAGGAGCGCGCCGAGCATCTGGGGGATCATGCCGGCGGCGAGGCCGGTGCCGAGCCCGCGGACGAGTCCGTAGCAGAGCATGACGGGCGCGCCGAAGCTGGCGAGGGTGGAATAGACGATCAATCCGAGGCCGCCGGCGCCGGTGATGTAGCGCCACTTGATGGCTTCGTAGAACATGGATGCTCCGCCGAGGGTGGAGGACTGGGTGAGAGCGGCGTTCTTGGCCTGCAGTTCCCACATCTGGTTGGCGAAGGGGTAGGCCGTGGAGGGGATGGGCGCCAATCGCCAGAGATATTGCGAAAAGATGATGGAGCCGACGATGACGACCGGGAAGACGACGAGTTCAGCCTTGATGAGGCTGGTGAATTTTGTGCCGGTGAGTTCCTGGGTGCGGAAGCCGACGACGGTGCCGGCGTAGTTGTGAATGGGGATGGGTGCGAACCAGATATCGACGCCGTGGTAGCCGAAGGATTGCGACGCGATGAAGGTGGCCTCGCGGACCATGGGGATTTCGACCCACTGTCCGGCGACGCCTTCCATGCGCGCCGCGACGTAGGAAATGATGGGCGTGTAGACGAAGCCGTAGGCCAGGAGAATCCAGAGCGGGAATGTGGGGACGAGCCAGTGGCAGATCACCGTGTAGGAGATGGTGGAGAAAAGGTAGATGGCCAGGCCGACCCAGAGGGGGATGTCGCCGCGGCCGGCGGGGGGGTGCATGAGGCGGTCCCAGGCGGAGCGCTGAACTTCACCCGGTTCGGCGATGGTGACGGTGTTGCGTTTGGCGCGGAGGGATTTGAAGACGTGGTAGAAGCCGATGATGGCGATGGCCAGCGACAGGCCGATGCCGACGGAGAGGTAGACGTCGACGTTGTTGGCAAAAACGGTTTCGGTGGCGCTCATGCCGGGCTGCCAGTGGGGCAACTGATGGGCGGCGTAGAGGATGGGGTTGGCGATCCAGGTGAACAGCATGCCGATGAAGGACCCGAGGACGGCATAGAAGGGGAGCACCATGCCGACGAGGATGTTGCCCAGGTCCATCGAGAGCGTGATGGGCGTGGCGGGTGCGAGTGCTTCAGTGTTGCGGGAGAGGTCGACGAAGACGGTGGGGATGATGCTGATGGGGTTCTTGAGCAGCGTGCTGGTGATGGAGGGAACGCCGACGTAGAGGAAGCCGAAGATAAGGCCGATCATGCCTCCGATGGAGAAGATGCGCCAGCGCCAGGTTTCGTTGCCGGAGGAGGAATCGGCCAGTGCGGTGACGCCCAGGGCGCCGACGGGGGCCATGGGGAAGGGGAGTTTTTCGACGTCGGAGGTGACGCGGAAGAGGACGTATCCGAGGCCGAAATTGTCGAGGCGTCCAAGGAGTTGTCCGAGGATGATCATGCCGATGGGAGCGAGCCAGCCGGCGTTGAAGAAGCTGCGGGTGGCGATGACATCGGGCGAGGGGGCCACCCAGGAGGGGATCAGTTCGGCGACGCCCATGGCTTTGGCGGGGTCGGAGGTGGCGTAGTATTGGATCCAGAGAAGTCCGGAGAAGGGTGAGGCGACGGCGGCGCCGGCCATGTAATAGAGGATGAAAATTTCTGGGCGCTTGAGGGTGGTGAAGCTGCGGCGGGCCAGTTCGACGAAGAGGATGACGGTGACCCAGCGTGCGGCGGAGGACATCGTGTCGCCGCCGATGAGCAGGGAGAGGTACATCGCGCCGGGCATCATGACCATGCCGATGAAGATGCAGCCGATGACCGAGCGGATGGAGAAGCCGTCGACGAAGGTGGTCGGCGTCTCCATCAGACTGCGGTACTGAGATAATTCGCGGTCTTCTTTCATGGGGTTCTTGAGGGCTCCGTCATGCGGTATGTTCCGCGGCAAACATGGATTCACTCTTGTCCAGATATTCCTTTACCAGAATCGGCGGCACAGCGCGCCACAGGAGAAACTGCTTGCGGACTTCGACCAGGAAGGGGCGGTTGAGGCGGTACCAGGTGGTGGGGCTGCCGGCTTCGCGGACGAGCATGAGTTTGACTTCGAACACGTTTTTTTCGCTGGTGGGATAGATGCCCAGCCAGAGGGCCTGGATGACGCCCAGATCGTAAGGCGCGAGCCAGACGCGGCAGGCCAGTCCGCGGAGAGGGCCTTCCGGAGTTTGATCGACGAAGGCCTTGATGTGGTCGGCGGTGAAGCGGCCGGTGCCGGCCTGCGAGGTGGTGATGAGGAATTCCTGGAGGAACGCGCAGACGCCGCGAGCCGCGGTTTCGTTGACGGTGAAGGGGAGTTCCACGCGGAGGGTGTCGCCTTCGGGCTTGGGGAGTTTCCAGTCGCGCTTGAGCGAAGGCGTGGCCACGCGGGTGGCGGCGCGGGCGGGCCAGAGGCTGGACGCCATGACAATCGCCAGCACCAGGCCCATGGTGACGATGGCGGACATGGAGGAGTAATTGAGATCGGTGCCGCCCATGAGGTGCGCCCATGAGAGGACGGTAGCAAGGCCCTGGCCGAAGATATATCCGAAGACGACGCCAAGTGTTCCCAGGGCGGCAGCTTCTGCAAGGAAGAGCATACCGACGTGGGAGGGTGCGAGGCCCACGGAAGTGTAGACATGAATTTCGCGCGTGCGCTCTGCGACGGCGCCGAGCATGGTGTTGAGGACGATGACGCCGGCGATGAGCATGGGGACGAGGACGGCGTCGAGGTCCTGCGGGCGGGTGGCTTCGATGGCGTTGATCGTGCGGACCTGTTTGCCATCGGAAACGTAGACGGCAAAGACGCTGCGGCGGGCGAGATCTTCGGCGACTTTTTTGAGGGCGTCGGCGTCGATGCCTGCGGGGCGGACCATGATACTGGTCATGCGGCCGCCGAGGTCCTGCACGACTTTTCGCGGCAAGACAGCGACGCTGCGAACATTCAGGAAGCGATAGGTAGCTTCCGGTGTGGCGGCGACATCTTCGGGGGCAGTCGAGGAGGTGGTGCCGGCGGATACGGGAGCGCCGGTGGGATCGGTCGGAGTCATTTCATCGCCGGTGAGGTTGCGGAGGGAGAGGAGACCTTCATCGGTGAAGAAGCCGGCGATGGTGAGGCGGTAGCCGAGGATGTCGACGGTCTCGCCGACGCGGAGGTTCATGGTTTCGTGGAGGGAATCGGGCAGCCAGCAGAGATTTTCACCGGCGGCCAGGCGTGAGAATCCGGGCAGGACCTGCTCCATGTCCGCCCGCTGGAAATTCTGTTCGGCTGGATCGATGCCGACGAAGCCGGAGGCGAAGAAGGTGGAGGCGTTGGGGTTCTGCGCTGTTGCGGTGGCCGGTGTGGTGAGTGTAGCAGGCGAAGTGGAGGTGGAGGCGGGTTCATTGGGAATGGCGGATTCGGGCCGCACGGGAAGGTACCAGGGTTGCTCGGCCTTGTCGGACGCGTACCACCAGCGCTGGGCGACGGGGCCGAGGGTTGTGCCGTCGGGGGAGACGGCCAGTTCCGCGGCGGTGTGGAGCGCCATGCCGGAGAGAGCTCGCCAGGCACGCATGCGAATCTGGATGCCGGCGGGCATGTTGTCCGGGGCGCTGGCGACGATTCGCGGGGTGATCTGGACGCTTTCGCGGACGCTGGTGAAGCAGAGCAGGGTGAAGGTCAGGAGGACCAGGGTGATCAGCGTGAGGGTAGTGCGTGTGCCGCGGCGACGCATGTTGGAGAGACCGAGACGGACGGCGGCGCCGAGGACTGCGCCGCGTTTGAGGTTGGCCGAGTGCGCGGCGGAGGCGGCGCCGCGGAGGCGTGAGATTTCCTCCTCAAATTTGCCGAACAGGATGTAGACGACCGTGCTGGAGAGGATCAGGATCAGGAAGGCCAGCAGGATCATCAGCGGGGCGGAAGAGATGCGGAACGCCGGGTGGAACCAGAGGGCGGCGGTCATGAAGGCGAAGATGGCGGCGAACCAGCCGATCTGCTTGTAGACGTTGGTGGCGCCGATGATCAGGCGTTCAAGGAAGTAGGAGAAGGGGATGATGCCCAGCAGCAGGAAGATGACGCCCTTGATGATGCCGTTGCTGGTGGAAATGAGGTTCTGATAGACCTGGGACTGGTAACTCCAGGCGGCGTCGGCGGCGGCGAACCACTGGAGGTAATGGTTTCCGGTGCGGGCGGCTTCGGCTTCTTTGAGTTGCGCGGCACTGCGGGCCTGCAGGTCCTTGATGACTTCGTTGCTGATGCCGAAGCGCTCGAGGTCCCGCTGGCGTTTGCGGTTCAATTGATAAAGGTCCTGCACGTTGCGGTAGACGAGGGGGCCGATTTTCGCCAGGTCGGTCGTCTGGAAGCCGCGGCCTTCGAGTTTCTTTTCCTTGATGGCCTCGTCGTCGAGGTTGATCAGCAGCATGCGGTTGGCGACGGAGCCCTTGGCGACGAGCAACTGCCAGGTGATGTCGCGCGGCATGAAGATGGCGGCGGTGCCGCTGCGCGCCCAGATGTAGGAAAACTGGGCCTTGTCGAGGCGGCGGGCGTCGAGGATTTCGAGTTTGCTCAGGTCCTCCATGTAACGCGGATCGAACAGGCCGTAGGCGTCGAGACGTTTGCAGTCGAAGAGCATGGCCCGCACGGGGTGCCAGGCATCGGGCGCGAAATCGGCGGCCAGTCCGGTCGCTTCAGATCCATTGGCCATCAGGCAGCGGGTGGGCAGGCCGTCGGCGTCAAACGCAAAGGCCTGCATCCGCACGCGTCCGCCGTCGATCTTGGGCACGGCGTGGATGTTCAAGGTTCCGTCGGCATTGGTCAGGTACCACTCGGTGCGGCGCGTTCCGGCCAGGGGCCAACCGAGGGCCCAGCCCCACCACTCGCACTCAGTGCCGACGAGCACATTGGGCGCCCCGAGACGCGGGATGGTTTCGCCGAGCGTGCGTTCGAAGACGGTGAGCCGCTGGTCGGAGGTGCGCATGGAGATTTGCGTGCGGCCGTAGAAGAGCGGATCGGTCAGGGCGCCCGGTAAGCCGGCCGCGCCGAAGAGCAGTCCCGTGAGATCCTGCATCTGCTGGTCGAAGTTGAACCAATCCAGGTGTTCGAGCGTGTCCTGGGGGGTGTCGACCAAGCCGGTGGCATCATGGACGGTGGCGAAAGCGCCGGCCGGCTGTCCGTGGTAGATCGCCGCGTCGGAGGAGAAACCGAGCTTCATCGAGAAGAACGATTCGACAGTGAAGCGGTTTTCCATGGTGTCGGCGACGAAGGCGCTGGCGCGGTTGTTAGCTTGGGCGGATTGTTTGAGCATCTCGTCATAGCGGCGGAATTCGCGGGCGAAAGGGGCCATGCGGCCGGTGATATCCGACGACAGGAAGTGGTAGTAGCTGCGAGTGAGAAAACCGAACTGGGTGGAGCCCGACGAGAGGGCCAGCGTGAAATGGATCAGCGGGAAGCGCGGGCCGAGGGCTTTGCGGATGTCCTGCCAGCCCTGGAGTTCGTCGGATTCGCGGGTTTGCCGTGCGAGTTCGGTCTGCCAGATCGGAAGAACCCGGACCGCGGCGCTGGAGACGAGCCCGCGGAATTGTTCCGGCAGCGGAACGTGGTTCTGAAGATTGAAATCCGTCGCCAGCATGTCGCGTTTTTGCTTTTCGAGCGCTTCGACGAGGAGTTTGGAGGCGGTTTCGTCGGCGGCATCGACGGGACTTCCGCGCCGCAGACGCGCCTGTTGAAGTTGGTCTTCGATCAGCGACGTTTCGCGAGCCATTTGGTCGCGTGTCGCCAAGGTGACTGCGGCGCTGTTGAGCGCGGCTTGGTCTCCGGAGGAAAGGCGCTGGAGTCCTTCGACGATTTCCTTCGCCTTGTCGCGTGCCAGCGTGATTTCGGCGACCTGGCCGGTCAGTTCGGTGTCGTAGCGGGCGGGGTCGCCGTAGGTGCGGCCGAGGATGTCGTAGAGCTGACGCGTGCCGCGGTTATTCCATTCATCGCCGGCGGTCAGCGCGATGAGGGTCGTCTGGCGATCGGGAGCGGAGGCGAGGAACTCGGCGATGCGCAGGGCCGCGCCGGCGTTGAGGGCCTGGGTCGCTCCCGGGGCGCGTCCCATGACTTCCGAAACGCCGTCGTAGCGCGTCTGCACAACGACCATTTGATTGAACCAATTACGATCCTTGACCTTGGCCAGGTCGGCGGTCTTCTGCCGCCCGGGGATGAGGCACAGGAGATTTTCAACCTCGCGTTCCTGCCAGGAGATTTTTACCTCGATGGTCAGTTGGTGCATTTCGCCGGATTTGATGCGTGCGACGGCTGCCGGGTCATCGCAGAAAAAACGCGGGATGGAGACGGGCGTGGTGGTCGATTTGTCGAGGAGTTCGACGACGCGCGTCTTGTCGGATCCGATGAAGATGATGCCTCGCGCGCCCAGGCCGGCGATCGTTTGCCACGCCGATCCGCCCGAGTTGATCTCCAGCGCCACGTAGCTGTTGGCCAGTACCTTGCCGTCGAGTTCGGCCAGCGTGCCTTTGCCGGCGTAGACAATGGGCGCGGTGGCGTCGGCTTCGCGGATGGCCGCGGCCTGGCCGCCGGAGGGTGATAGCGGAGCGAGTGGCACGGGGCGCTGCTGGCCGCCGTCAGCAGGTTCGTAGGCCCGGCAATATTCCACGACCGGAACGACCAGGAGAAACTTCTGCCGCAGGACTTGCTCGCCGGTGATTTGCTGGAGTCTTGCGGCAAGATAATCGGCGCTGGCCTGAGCGCCGGGCGTTCCGGCGGAGCGGTCGGTAGCATTGTGGAGGAGCGTTTCGGTATCTTCGCGGACGGCTGCCGGGGCGCGCAACGTCACCGCCACTATCGCCCACAGCATCACTGCTCGAATCACACCCCAGCGCATGGCCACCCGCAAACAGGACAATTCGCCGTTTCGGCAATTCGCTAGCGCCGTCGACCGATGACCGACGATGACTTGCCGCCTCAATTCGGCGTTTGAATGTCACCACGCGGGCGGATCAGCGTAAATGCGTTTTGATCCTTGGTCAGGTCCCAGAGAATCTGGTCTGCCGAGCCGCCGGCGTTGTTCCCGGTAAACGTCGCCGCATTGCCATTCTTGCCGGTCGCGACGGCTTTATTGGCCAGGGCGTCAAATTCCAGGGTATCAGCGGACAGTTCATTTTCGTTCAGCGAGAGCACGGCGCCGCCGTCAGCGACGACCTTGGAGAGTTTCTGGTTTCCACCGGTGCCCAGCGCGACGGGGCTGGCGATGGTGTCGCCGCCGCCGGCTTCCTTCGATTGGACCAGGGTGGCGCTGAGGCTATCGCAACTCAGATCGACGCGCGAACCCTTTGCGGCGTCAGCGGCAGGCATCTTGAAGGGCTTCACCGGCACGTGCACCATGTGCACCTCCTTGCGGAAGGTGATGGTGCCGGTGTTGCCGGCGTATTGCAGCTTGTCTTTCCACGAGAAGGCCGTCTGACCGCGGCCGTTGGCGTTTTGATTGCCCTTGGGGTCGGCCCGGAAATCCTCGACCAGCAGACTCCCGGCGACGGGGACATCCAGCGTGCGTGTCGCTTCGGTGTAGATCAGTTTGGGGGCTTGCAGGTAGACGCGCGTGATGGGTTTCTTCTGCGCATCGAGCGACGCGCCTTCGGCTTTCACGTGTCCGCTGGCGATGATCTGCCCGAGCCGCGGCTTCTTCGATCCATCGGCCGTTTCGCTGGTCTCTTCGAGTTTCACCTCAAGGACATCATCGCACTTCAGCTCGCTGGTCTGGTCTTCCTTGCTGAGCAGCTTCGCCGAAACATCGCCATAGAACGCGGCCAGCAGATCTTTGCCGCTGTAGGTCATCCGTTTCGTCCATGTGACCTGAACGGGTGAACCCGCATCGTCTTTCTTCTGCGATGGCTGAAAGAAAGTGAACTCGCCGTTGCCGGGAATTTCGAGAGATTCACGTTTTTGGTCGAGAAGCACCTTGGCCCCGGCGATTTGATTTCCGCCCTGCTGGAGCCGGGCGGGCTGCATGATGCCGTTGGGCTGCATCACGCCTTCGAGCGTGGCCGTGCCGGCTTTCGGCTCGGCGGTCAAGGTCTGGCATTTGGCGATCACGGGCAAATTGCCGAAGCCTTCGATTTCGACGGTGACGCCGTCGGTGGCGGTGAGCAACCTGGCCTGGGTTCCGCCGAGGGTGTCTGGATTGCGTGTTTCCGCGGCCGTCCCACGGTCTTTGGTTTCGAGGGCGACTTCCATGTGCGGCGTGGAGATCTGCTGGCGGGTGAACTTCTTCTGATCCTTGGCGGCCCCGGCCGCACCTTTTTCCGTATAGGTCCAGGCAACGACATCATCCGTGGCGATCAGGCTGGCGGGCACCGGGGCCTTGGCGCCGGGAGGAACTTGCGTGAGCACTTCGAGTTTCCCAGCGGAGAGGCCATCGGGATGACCCTCATCACTGAGGTTGTCGGGTCCATGATCGCCGCGGGCCGAACGTACCTGCACGTTGCCGGTGGCGAGGAGTTTTTCGAAAGCCTGCGGAGTTTTGGTTTCGCCGGTGTAGGAGATGAGGACGTCGAGCAGATCGGCGCCGATGGAGAACGCCGCATCGGTGACCTGGGCATTGCCGGTCATCGCGGCGTGGCGAACGGTCCAGGTATTCTTGCCGGGATTCTTGATATCGGGCACGGAGACCCAATCCAGCGTCAGGCCCTTTTTCCAGGATGCGACAAGCGGCCGGCCGCGCTGGGCGTTCGCCTCGTCGCCGCGGCGCAGGACGGATTGCGGAACTTCCGCCTGTGCCGGCCCTTCGAAAACCGTCTGGATCGATTTGCCCTGAGCGTCCATGGTTCCGCTGACACCCTGGCAGACGACCTTGCCGAATTTCGGATCGGCCAGTTCGACTTTGCCGACTTCACCGGGTTCCAATTTCACCCGCATTTCGCCGCGGTGCAGCCAGGTTCTTCCGCTGGTCGCGGTGGTATCTTGATCCTGCACCACCACGGGATGCTGCACGGTGCCCACGGCTTCGAGCGCCCAGTCCTTGCTGGTGGTGAGTATCAGGTCTTCGGGACCGGAGGGACGCATTTCCATCGAACCGGTCCAGTGAACGACGAGGTCATCCTCGGCCGGTTCCGATAGGGGTTCGAAGGGTGCCGGCTGCGTGGCCGCCAGTTTCGTCATATTAGTGGCGGGATGGCTCGCAACCGGTGCAATCGGCGAGGGCGTGCCGGGAACTTCCGCCGGTTCAGTGGCGGCAGGTTTTCCAGCCTTGGAAGTGACCTCGCCGCCGGCCAGCCGGAACAGCACGTACAACTGATCGCTGGTCAGCGCGCGCTTTCCGACGGTGGCTTTGACGTCGCGGCCAAAGCTTAGCTTGTAAGTGGTGGGGGCCAGTTTGTTTTCATCGTTCGATGCGGGCGCTGTGGTGTTTTCGACGGCAGGAGGCGTGGCGACGTCTGCAGTTTGTGTAGTCGATGCGCTGGGCGCACCTAATCCGAGCCCTAGTCCCGCGGAGCCGACGCGCTTGATGATGACGGTGTCACCCTTGTCGATGCGCAGGAATTCGATGCGTTTTTCATCGGGATTGAACGCCAGCGTGAGTTCTTCACCGTCAAAGGCGATCTGGTCAGAGCGTACGTGGATTTTCCCGGGGCTGGTGAGCAGGCGCTGGGTGTAGTCGAATTCGAGGTCTTTATCGAGCCGGGCCTGGATTTGCCCCGGTTTGAGGTCGAGGGTGTTATCGGTGAAGGACTCTTGCGGGCCAATGGTGAGAACGACGTGTCCGCTGAGTTTGCCGCCCTTGGGGGTAGGCTTTTTCGCGCCCGCGGCGCCGCTGGCGGTGAGCGAGAGGCCATTGACCTGGTCGATGACGAGCGTACCGGCATCGGCACGGATGAAGACAATGCGTCCGTCGGCGAAATGATAAGTGGCGCTGGGCGAGGTCAGCAGGTATTGGCCGGGGATGGGATCTCCGTGGTCGTTCTTGGCCTGCACGGCCCGCGCGGCATTGAGCACGTATTCCAGTTCGCCCGTGGGTCTGCGGACTTCGATGGAGACGGGCCGATCGCGCTCGCTGCCTTTGACTTCGGTCACGGTGGGCTTCTTGGGCGCAAAGAGCATGGAGGTTCCGGTGATCCACTGGTAGGTCAGGAATATTCCGATGACCACGACCAGACTGAGAACGAAAGTTGCGATGCGTTTGGACATTCGGGAAGTCTACCATCGGGGTGGGAAATTGCCCATCGCCTTGGGGCCGCCTTGGAGCCGGCCGGAGGAGTGAAGGAGTTGCCGAATCACCCCGTCAATCGCGGTACCGTGCCACCACCTCGTCCCAGAGGCCCATTTCTTTGCAGAGGAATTCGATGGCGTCGCGGACGGCGCCGTAGCCGCCGGGGAATTTGGTGACGTATTTGGCGACAGCGCGGACTTCTTCGGCGGCGTCGGCCACGGCGATGGGCACGGCGACGCGGCACATCACCCGGAGATCGGGCAGGTCGTCGCCGACGTAGGCGACTTGTTCGTCCTTGAGGTTGAGTTCCTCGAGGAGTTCGGTGTAGGTTTCGAGTTTGTTGCCGACGTTCTGGTAGACGTACTGGATGCCCAGTTCCTCGGCGCGGTGCGCGACGACGGCCGATTCCTTGCCGGTGATGATGGCGACATCTTTGCCCAGCCGCCGCCAGAGAACGATGCCCGCCCCGTCGCGGACGTGGAAGCGTTTGATCTGCTGGCCGGAATCATCGCGAATGATGCCGCCGTCGGTGAGAACGCCGTCGACATCAAGCACGAGCAGCTGGATATTGGTGAGGCTCATGGGGGCTCCATTTTTGAAATACCGGGAATCTAGCAATCTTCTTGTTGGTCCGTCACTCCACGATGCGCAAACGCACCAGATCCTGCACATCGATCAGGCCGACCGGCTTGCCCGCGTCGTCGACCACCGGCAGCTCGTCGATGCGATATTGATTCAGGATGGCCAAGGCTTCGCTGGCCAGCGCATCGGGCGAGATGCGCTTGGGGTTGCGGGTCATGACGTCTTTGATGGGTAAGTCGAGGAGGTTGGCGTGCGTGCGGATGCGGCGGCGAAGATCGCCATCAGTGAAAACGCCGGTGAGTCTTCCGGCGGCGTCGACAAGGACGATGGCCCCGGCGCGGCGGCCGGTGGCCTGATCTTTATCGAGAATCTCGCGGACCTTGAGAGTTTCCGGAACGGCGGCGAAATTTTCGCCGGCTTTGAATTCCATGACCTGGCTGACTTTGAGGAGCTTGCGGCCCAGCGCGCCGGAGGGGTGGGAGGCGGCGAAGTCTTCCTTGGTGAATTTGCGGAGGCTCATGACGCCCAGAACCAGCGCATCGCCCACGGCCGAAATGCAGTTGACGGTGGTAGTGGGCGCCAGGCCGTGCGGACAGACTTCTTCGATCTGGCCGAGCTCGATGGTGATGTCGGCAAGACGGCCGAGGGAATTTTTCCGGCTGGAGGTGATCGCGATGATGGGGACGGCGATGCGTTTGATAAGGTCAAGGAGGCGGAGGACTTCTTCGGTTTCGCCGGAGTAGGACAGGAGAAGGGCCACGTCGTTGCGGCGGACGCGTCCGAGGTCGCCGTGGGTGGCTTCAACGGGGTGGAGGAAGTGGGAAGGCGTGCCGGTGCTGGCGAAGGAGGCGGAGATGCGCTGGCCGACGAGGCCGGCTTTCCCGATGCCCGAGACGGCGCAAGTGCCGTGAGTGTCTTCGCCGGTGCGGCCGTGGATGGTGGTGATGGCGCGGACAATGGCGTCATCGAGTTTTCCGGCGACGGCGGCAATGGAGGCGGCTTCGGAGCTCAGCACATCGCGTGCGGCGGCCAGCAGTTGATCGGCGGTGGGGTTTTCGGGGAAGGGGAGGGTCATGAGGGGGAATTCTCCAATTAAGAACGTGGCGTTAAGCATACCGCGGAGCGGAATTGGGGGAAACCCGCAAGGAGTGGCTCTCAACGGTGTCGGAGGGCTTTTCGGGGTCATTTTTTGGGGGTTTGGAGGGAAAGGTACCACGGGGTGAGTCCCAAGCCGCCCCAACTGCCGGGTTTGAAATTCGATTCGAACGATTTCTGCAGGTCGGCATTGAAGGGAGCAAGGGCGGGCCAGTTGCGTTTGGGGTCGGCCAGGGCCGTCTTGGTGAGGCGAGTGATGTCCTCTTTCGTGAAGACGAGGCCGTGGGTGTAAGCGTCGGTGATGGCAGTGGTGTCGATGCTGTAGTAGCCGTCGTTGGGGTGGATGCCGACCCAGTGTTTGGGTTGTCCGTTGGGCAGATAGTCCCAGGGGCCCGCGGGCTGCCAGTAGTTCCAGACATCGAAGGCGCCGTTGGGATTTTCTTTCATGCGGGATTTGAGGAGGCGGAACCATTTTTCAGCCCGTTCCTTGTAAACCGGTTTGCCGGTGGCATCCGACATGGCCAGCAGCCAGCGTGCGACGAGGTTGGCTTTGTTGTTGGGGTGGGAGAAGCCGATCTTGGGGTCATTGCGATGGGCGTAGTTTTCGGTGAACTGGTTGGTCTTGGGGTCGATGCCGAAGGGGAGTACGACGGTGATCATGCCGCCATCTTTGGTGGGTCGCCAGACGCCGCGGTGGTCCCATTTTTCGTAGATTTGTTCGGCGAGCTTCAAATAGCTTTCGGCTTTAGCGCCGTATTTCTGTTTCAGCGCCGGGGTGCGGAGGATTTCATGGGACATGAGGACGATCGGCCGCAGGACGACGGCTTCGCCGAGGAGGCTGTCGGCGTTGTAGGAGTTGAGGTCGTCCTTGTCAGTGCCGGCGGCGTGGGTCTTGGGCCAGCCGAGGTAACCATCGGGTTCTTTGACGGCGCGTTTGAGCCACGAATCGGACCAGTCGACGAGGAGGTCGATCCATTGGGGATCGTGCGTGGCGCGGTAGCCGAAGTAGAAGCCGTCCATGAAGGGGCCCATGAGCCAGGCGAGTTCCTCGGCGTTTTCCTTGTCGCAGTAACGTTCCTTGCGGGCATCGTTGGTGATGTGGGTTTGCCACTGGGCCAGCCATTCGCGAGCTTTGGCTTCGCTCATTTTGATTTGCGGGGCGGGTTGTGTGGCGGGGGTGTCGGCCGCGGTGGCGAGATGCGAGAGCAGCGCAGCGGCGGCCAGAAAGATCACGGCCATTGACGTGCGTGCGGCGCGCATGCGATCTCCGTTCCGGCAGCATCGGCCCAAGAAGTGGCCAAGAGCCCGTTAGGTAGCGGGCTTCTCCGCCGGCGCCGTGGCGGCGGGCTGGGTTTCGGTGGCGGCGGCCGCGGTGAGTTTGATCTTCACGATACGGCCCTTGGTCATCCGTTTGATGGTGAGGCGAAGCTCTTCCTGGTCCTTGGTGAGAGCTTCGAAATCCTTGACGGAGTTGACGGGCTGATCGTTGACGGCGGTGATGAGTTCGTAGGGTTTGAGGCCGCTGACGGAGGCCTTGGAGCCCATTTCGATCTTGCTGATGACGACGCCGGGTTCATCGGTCTTCTTCTGAAGATAGCGGCGGACTTCATAGGTGAGGTCGCGGACGGTCAGGCCCAGGGCGACATTCTTGAACTTGGGTGCCGAGAGGAAATGCGATGGGCTTTGGGTGACGACGAAATCCTTCTTGATGTTTTTGCCGTCGGAGAAAAATTCGCCGGTGAACTTCTTGCCGAAGCCCAGGTCCGTCAGGGTGCGGATGAGGGCGTTTTCCGCGGGGGCCCAAGGAGTGGGGATGCGGTCGAAGACGGATTCCGGAGCTTCGCCCAGCCGATCCCAGGGGAAGGGGCGGTCGCGGAAGCTATCGGATTCGATATGGAGGTCGATGGGTTTGGGTTGTCCCTCGGCATCGATGCGGAGGAAGACCCAGCCGGGTTCCACGCCCGCCTTGGCTGCGGGAGAGTCTGGATAGACGTAGGTGACCAATGCGCCCATTTCGCCATCGTTAGTGAGATCGGAGACGTTGTTGGCGCGGGCCAGTTCCTGGTTGAGGGGCTGGAGTTCGACGCCGATCCAGGCGAGGCGGTTTTCCTGTTCCTCGCTGAGGGGCACGTTGGAGGGGTCGGAGGATTTGGCGAGGTCGGACAGCGCGGTGTTGATGAGCGCGATGGGGGTGATCATGGAGCGATCACTGCTGCCGTAGCGTTCTTCGACGGCGACTTTCTCGCGGTGGGAGATGGGCAGGGCAACAAGCTTGTTGTCGGCATCGAAGAGGAAGAGGCCTTTGGAGGCGTCAGAAATCTCGATGAAGAGGTTTTTCTGCCAGCCGACGGAGAGGCCGGTCATGCGGCGATGCTGGACGTAAGCGACGCGGTGTTCGCCCTGCATGAGCACTTCAACGCCGGGGATGGCGACACCAAGGAGATCGGGAAGTTTTTGCGTGGAGGCCACCAGTGCGGTGAGGGGTTTCTCCGGGGTGGCGACGAAAGCGCCGAAATCGGTGAGGGTGGCCTTGAACTTGGCGTCGACGGGGGGATCGGTGAAGACGCGGATGCTTTCGAGGCGCGAGGTGACGGTGGGTTTGAGTTCCGCCAGTACGAGCACGGTGTTGGGATTCATGACGACGCCGAGGACGTTCATGACGGCGGCGTTGGATTCATCATCGCCGCGGCGATAGCCGGAAGCGGCGTTGTTCTTGGGCGAGCGGAAGTTGAGCGTGACGCGGACGAGGGTTTGGCCGGCTTGTTTGTCGAGGGTATCGAGCATGATCTTGAGCTGGTCGGCAGAGTAGGCAGACCACTGCAGCGGAGAGCCCTTCCAGGAGTCATCGGCGGGGAGTTCATCATCGAAGACGACCGCCACGGGTGCACCAGCCTTGTCGACGACGACGCCCTGGTGAAGGCGGTAGTCTTTGCGATCTGTGCCGACGGCCAGTTCGAGCCCAAATGGCGAGGTCGTGGCTACCCAATCGCCGTTGGATTCAAAGTAAGTGACGGCCGAGTAGGGGCCTGCCAGGGCGGGATCGCACTTGATGGGCTTGGCGTCTTTGAGTGCGGCGGAGAGCTCGAGGATGATGCCGTTCTGGACTTTGGCGACGGCAGAGATCTTGGCGTCGACGCGGCTGCCGCCGACCTTGCGGACGGCGATGGATTTGATGAAGCGCGGGTGGATGAGCAGGTCCTGCGTGGCGACGTGGGTGTCATCAACCAGAACGCCGGACTGCTCCAGGGGGCGTTCTTCCTTAATGATGTCGGCATAGGCAGAGTTGCGATAGCGTCCGGCGCTGCCGCCGGGAGCCTGGCCTTTGTCGTACTGCAGGGTGTATTCGACAATGACCAGTGCGGGCTGAACGGCTTTGATAGCGGCCTGCTGTTTTTCGAGGGGATCAGGCTTTTTCTCATCGGCCTGGGGGAAGGCAGGGAGGGCCAGCGTCAGGACGGCCAGTGCGAAGAGGAGTCCCAGTGGTTTCTTAGACATGACGAATCCTTAAGTGAGAGAAGCGCGGGGCAAGCCGCTGCCAGGTAAGTGACCGACGAGGGGTTATTCTTTCGAGTAATCGCGGGAGATGTCGAGGACAACTTGGCGCATCAGGCCGTTGCGGAGGACCTGGACGACGACGCGGGGTTTATCTTTGATGGTGCCGAGGGAAGTTTTGTGGACGTTTTGGAGGTCGGCCAGCGTGTTGATGGCCTGACCATCGATCTTGAGGATGATGTCCTGTTGTTCGAGGCCTGAGGAGTTGGCGTTGCCGGGGTACTTGATGCCGTCGACGAAGACGCCCTGTTTGCGCTGGAAGTAAAGATCGGGGTTATCGAACTGGTTGATGGTTTTAACGGTGCAGTCCCAGCGTGTGCAGGCGAAGGAATCGCCTTCGACCTGGCCTTTTTCGCGGGGAGTCAGGGTGATGTTGATGGGGGTTTTGGAAGTGCCGCGGAGGACTTCGAGGATGGCCGGGGTGTTCTTGGGCAGTGAACCGAGGTAGCGGCGGAGGTCCGGCAGGTCTTCATCGGTGATGGCCGAGATGGCTTTGCCGTTGACCTTGAGGATGCGGTCCCGCGGCTGGATACCGGCGCGGCGTGCGGGGGATTCGGGGTCAGTTTCCGCGACGATAACGCCGTCGTTGCCTTCGAAGTAGACGTTGCGGTTGAAATCTTTGAGAGGTTGGAACTGCAGGCCGGTCCAGGACCAGTTGACCTTTCCGGCTTCGCGGATCTGCGTGATGACGGGAAGGATGGTTTCGGAGGGCACAGCAAAGCCCATGTCGCCGCCGGCCATCATGCCGCGGGTGTTGATGCCGATGACTTCGCCGTCGGTGTTGACGAGGGGTCCGCCGGAGTTTCCCGGGGAGATGGCGGCATCGGTCTGGAGCCAGATGGAGTATTCGCTGGTGTTGGGAAGGTAACGTTTGGTGCAGGAGATGATCCCGAGGGAGACCGAGCGCGAGAGACCCCAGGGTGCGCCCATGGCCATGACGAAGTCGCCTTCCTGGAGTTTGCGGGAATCGCCGAGTTTAGCGTAATTGAATTCGGCGAGGTTCCCGGGCTGGGTGGTAGCGCCGGGGGCGCTGGCGGGAAGGAGTTGGATGAGCGCCAGATCGGTGTCCTTGTCGGAGCCGAGCACTTTGGCGTCCATGGCGCGTCCGTCGAAGAGCAGGCAGCGGACTTCAATGGCTTTGTCGACGACATGCCAGTTGGTGAGGACTTCTCCCTTGGGCGAGATGATGACGCCGGAGCCGGAGATTTCGCGGGAGGTTTTTTCGCCGACGCCGTAGTCCTGCTGGACGACTTTGATGAAGGCGACGGCGGGGAAGACTTTGGCTTTGGCCGAGTTGATGATGAGGCGGAAATCTTGGTTGGTTTCGGCGAGGCGGGCCTTTGCGGCGGGGCTTCCGGAGGGGCCTTGCGTGCAGGCGGCGAGCAGGGAGGCAAGCAGGATGAACGTCCAGCAGCGAGATTTAGGCATGATGGCTCCGAAAGAAATGAGACAGGATTCTATAACGATGCAACATAATCCGGCGTTGGGAAAACACAAGGAATCGTCGTAAGATACGGCCAATGGGGGTGCATGTTCAACAGGAGGTCGGCGATGAAGACCCTTCCGGAAAAATCGAGGAGCGCTGCGGAGGTCCTGGACACGTATTTCCTGGAGACGCGGGCAAAGTTGATCGAGATTGCGGCGAATCTGGATCGGGTCGATCGTTCGCCGGAATTGATTCAGGTGCGTGGGGATATGCGGCTGACGTTTATCGATCGTGCACTGGAGATCCTGCGGGGGCCGGGCCCGAGCCGGGCGGAGCAGATCCAGCGGCTGTACAGCAAGGAATAGGGTGTCGCAGGGGATCGACGCATAGAGGTTCTTAGCGAGGTTCATCACATGTTCATTATTGATCCTCATTGTCACATGGTGTCGCGGACCACCGCGGATTATGAAACGATGGCCCTGGCGGGGGTGGTGGCGATCTCAGAGCCGGCGTTTTGGGCGGGGTTCGACCGGTCGCCGGCGGGGTTTGTCGATTACTACCGGCAGTTGACGGAATTTGAGCCCAAGCGGGCCGCACAGTTTGGGATCGATCATTACTGCTGGATTTGTTTGAATCCGAAGGAGGCGGAGGATCTGGGGAAGGCCAAAGAGGTGCTGGCGGAAATTCCGAAGTTTTTGGACAAGCCGACGGTGCTGGGCGTGGGGGAGATCGGGCTCAACAAGAACACGCCGAACGAAGCAAAGGTGTTTCAGCAGCACGTGCAGATGGCGATTGATACGTGGGAGAAAAGCAAGGCCGCTGGCGCGACCGGCGGGCATCATTTGATTTTGATTCATACGCCGCACCTGGAGGACAAGCTGAAGGGGACGAAGTGGACGCTGGAGATGCTGAAGGATTTCGGCAGCAAGATCGATCACTCGCGCGTGCTGATCGATCACGTGGAGGAGCACACGATCAAGATCGTGAAGGATGCGGGGTACTGGGCGGGGATGACGCTATACCCGGTGAGCAAGTGTACGCCCCAGCGGGCCGTGGACATGATCGAGATGCACGGGGCGGAGCGGTTGATGGTGAATGCGGCGGCAGACTGGGGGGTGAGCGACCCGCTGAACACGCATCGGACGATGCTGGAGGCGAAGAAACGCGGGCACGCGCTCGAGACGCTCATGACGGTGTTTTACAACAATCCGGCGCGATTTTTCGGGCAGTGTCCGAAGTTCAAACCGCGGCCGATGCGGGTGGAAGAAGTACGCGAATGACGAATCTTGCATGACTCCAGCGGACTGGTTGAAACGACAAGCCATGGCGGGGCACTACACGGGCATCCCCTGATTCGGCAGGCATTGGTCGATGGAATTTGCCGATAAGCTGTGGGGACTAATCTGGGATAGCAGTTGCGTTTGTGGGACCCTATGGCGAATAAGCATTTTGGAAATTGGGCGGATGTCTTCAAGCACTTGGCGTTGTGCGAGGTGCTGCGGTTGCATCAGCCGCATGAATATTGGGAATCCCACGCGGGCGCGGCGCGGTATCCACTGGAAAGCGGGGCGGAGCGGGCGCACGGGATCGCCTATTTTCTGGACCATGCTTCGGAGTCCGGTGTGCTGCAGAAAAGCACTTACGTGCAGCAACTCGCGCAGATTCACAACGGGCAGGCACTGGCGTTTTTCCCCGGATCGCCCTGGCTGGCGATGAAACTGCTGGGCGAGAACGTGCGGCGATACCTGTTTTGCGATACCGACGATGAGAGCCTGCGGGACATCGTGAATGCGGCAGCGGACTTGCATGTGCCGCCGGCGAGCGCCGAGTGCGTGCAGGATGATGGGGTGACGATCGTGCGGGGCGCGGGGGTAATGCTGCCGGATCGTTGGACGGGCGGGACAATGGCGTTCCTGGATCCGTACGATGCGTTGGAGGAACGGGCGGGTCAGATCGACACATTGGGATTGTTTTGCGAGTTGGCGACGCGGGGGATCGTGGTGTTGATGTGGTACGGGTTTGAGAACGAGCCGCAGCGGAAGCGTTTGCATGAGGAGTTTGTGAAGCGCCTCGACAGGGCGCGCCTGCTGGGCGGGAACATCGGGCAGTATGAAAGCGCGCTGGCCCAACCGCCTGCAGGTACTGCGCCGCCGACGCTCTATGGGTGCGGGTTGCTGACTGCCAATATGTCGAATGACGCCGGGGCGGCGGTGGAGGGGTGCGTTCGAGCGCTGACGGGGGTCTACAGGGGGGCGAAGTTGGAGGGGTGGGGCAGCGGGGCGGTGGAGTTTACCAAGCTGAGATAGGACGCAAGAACGCGGCGATTTTAAGTTCTTGCGAGCGTCGTTGTCACTCGATAGCGGAAAGGGCCGAAGCGATTTCGCCCGCGGCATGAGTGTCGCCGACGCGGTTGGCGGTATCGATGCCGCGCCGGTAGAAAGATTTGGCGCCCTCGGGGTCGGCGTTCTGCTCGCACGTACGGCCGGCCATGAAAAAGCCGGGTACGTAATCGGGGTGGCGGCGGAGGAGTTCGTTGAACTCCTGCAGCGATTGATCGAACTGCCCGAGCTTGGCGTATTCCATGGCCACGCCGTAGCGCAGGAAGGCATCGTCGGGTTCGGCCGCCAGGAGTGCGAGCAGTTGGTCGAGTTTGGGCATTTGCGTGAATCCTCTTTGAATCTTGGAACGACGGGGCGTCTTGGCGGCGAGAACAACCAGCTATTTCTGCACGTCCTGGAATGCTTTGTTGAAGGAACGATATACGGAGGGAGGAGCGAAGACTACTGCGAAGCCTTCGAATTCGGTGAGCGAGCAGGGGCCTTGGCTGAGGTCGGTCCAGAGGGTAGGGGATACGGCTTTGAGCGCGGCGACGATTTTCGCAGCGAGTTCGGACGGGGTCTTGTCCTTGTTCTCGGGTTTGAGGGCGAGTCTCTTGATGAGGTCGTGGAGGTCATAGACGGCGAATAACGTGCGGGCACGGATGGCCAGCGGCAGGCCGACGTAGACGATGCCGCTGTCGTTGACGAGGATATCAAGTTCGGGTGTGGCGCTCTTGAGTTGGGCTTCGGCATGGGGGAGGTAAACAATGTTGAGTTCGGGAGCATTTTTTCGCACGTTGGGGAGGATTTCGGCAAGAGTGTGTGTTTCGGTTTTGGAAGGTTCGAGAAGTTTGAGCAATTGCTCCAAGGCGCGTTTCTGGCGAACGGAAACGATGACGCCAGAGGGGACGGTGCCGGGCTTGAGGGGTGACGCAAAGGCCTGGATGACGCGCTGGATGGCATCCAGCGCGCGGCGAGACTGAGTGGCGATGAGGTAGTTTCTGCGGAGGTAGAGTTCGCGGTCTTTGCCTTCGGAGCGCTCGCCGATGCGGGCGAGTTCGGCTTTGAGGATGGCGAGGAGTTTTGGCGCATTGGGGTTTTCAGCGGGGGCCGTGGCGGTGGCGGGTTGGGTATCGGTGGGGAGCGTGGCGGCGGGTAAAGGGGGTGGCGGGACAAGCTGCAGGCGCAGGATTCGGGAGACGTCGAATAGGTGCATAACAGGAGACTTGGCGAGTTCTTCATTGGTGGTGATGACGACGGCGCCTTCGCCGACGACGTAGTTCAGGCGGGTGCCTTTGGGCTCGACGACCTCGCACAACGCGCGGACGGCTTGTTCGAAGGGGACTTTCTCGAGGTGGAGGGTGGCATTCGTTTGGCGCGTGATGCCGGCGGCTTCGAGGGCTTGCCAATTGACGACGAGGTTCATGTTGCCTTCGTCGCGGAGGAAGTTGAAGAGTTTTTCCACCGGCTGTTCGGTGGCATCAATCTTGGGGAGTTCCTTGGCCAGTGCGGTTTCAATGTTGAGTGGTGCGCGCGTGGTGGTGGGTTCTGTTGCGGGCGAGAGTATTTCGCCGGGGAGGAAAACTGTGGCAAGGAGAAGGCCGGTGAGGAAGGCGAAGAGCGACAGGATGCGGGTCATGGGGGATCCTCCTTACGAGATGCGAAGTTTGTGCGGTTGATATTGTAACGCGGGAACGTGGAGGCTTGGTGGATTGCTCTTTCAATACACGGTTTTTCCGGGCGGGTAGTGAATGAGTTCGATCGTGTTGCCGGCGGGGTCATCGAGGTAGAGGCTTTCGGAACCGTCGCGGTGGGTGTTGATGGTTTTGCCCGCCTTGGTGGCGGCGGCTTCAAGCGAGGGGCGGTCGACGCGGATGGCCAGATGCCGCGGATGCTGTTCGGGTCGGACGAGAGCGAGTTTGCCTTGGCCAATTTTCAGGAAGGCCCAGGTGGCGTCGGCGTAGAGGACTTCCGCGCCGAACTGTTCCGTGTAAAACTTGACGGTGGCGGGGATGTCGGAGGTCTGGACTGCGACGTGGTCGAGTTCGAACATGGGGACTCCGGCAAGAAGCGAGAAGCAAGAATGAAGAATAAAGAAGCAAAAAGTCTTTTGGTGGATTCCTCGTTCTGCTGGATTATAGCGCGGGGGCGGGTAGAGTGAGCGTTGAAAAGTGGTCCGTGGAGATTCAAGTTATGGAAGCAACGCTCATTCTTCCTGTGGTGGCACGGTGGGTGCATATCGGCTGCGCGATGGCGGCCATCGGGGGGCCATTCTTTGTGCGGTTTGCCCTGCTGCCGGCAGCGGGCAAGGTGCTCGATCCGGCCAAGCAGCAGGAATTGCGCGAGGCGGTCAATGCCCGATGGCGGAAGATTGTGTACGCGCTGATCACGCTCTTCCTGATCACCGGGACGTACAATTTTCTGGTCGAAACGCGCGTGCATGGCGTGCTGGTGACGGCGCGGTGGAAGGATTTCTCAGCGGACGATAAGCATCTGTATCACATGCTTTTTGGGATCAAGATGCTGGCGGCATTCAGCATCTTCATCCTGGCGTCGGCGCTGGCGGGGCGGACGAAAACCTTTGAACCAATCCGCAAGAATGCCAAATTGTGGATCGGCGTGCTGCTGCTTTGCGGGGCGGTGATTGTGGTCTGTTCAGGAGTGATGCGGCAGATCCCGGCCCCGCATCCGTCGACGCCTCAGGAAGTGGGCCAGGAGATCAAGTCGGTACTGTCGAAGTGAGCGCGATTGCCTGTCAGCGCGGGCGCTATCCCTTTCGCCCCGCCTCCCAGATCGTTTCATACATCGCCACGATATTCTCCGTCGGCGTCACCGCCTGCAGGTTGTGGCACGGCGCGCAGACCCATCGTGCATCCTTGAATATCTCCACGCTCTCCCGCACCTCCCGCTGCACATCCGCCACCGTTCCGAACGGCAGCGTCTGCTGATTGTCGATGGCCCCGTGAAATGCCACCCGCCCTCCGAATTCCTTCACGAGTCCAACCCGGTCCATCGTCGGACAGCGCCATTGAATGGGATTGAGCACCTGCACCCCCACGTAGTCAATCAGGTCCGGCAGGAACATTTTCGCCGCGCCATCCGTGTGATAGAACACGTGAATGCCGTGGGCGTGCGCCAGGTCCGCCATCCTTTTCTGGCCCGGCCGCAGAAACCGCCGGTAGGTCTCCAACCCCATGAGCGGCCCGGTCTGGGCACCCAGATCCTCCGCCAGATAGAACATCTTAATTTTGCCTTCGCCGGCCTCAAAAATCCGCCGGTTGTATTCGTAATAAAAGGCAAAAATATGACCCAGGATTGTGTCGACGATTTCAGGATTTAATAGCAAATCTTCGAACGCCTGCTCCATCCCGCGCATCGAGCAGTACAACAAGAACGGCTCGTAAATTCCTCCCATCACGAGCCGGTATCCTGCGTCTTTCCCGGCCTGCTCGCGTACAGTTGAATAGTCGTAATCGTCCGGGCTCGGCCAGCGAAACGCATCGATCTCGTCCACCCGTTCCATCTTCGCCAGCGGATGGTGCGCCACCTCGCCATATTCCCCGGTCCCGTAGTTCACCTGCTGGTAGCGCACGCCCCACACGTTCGCTTCCGGATCATCCGGATGCCGCGTGACCTTCGCCCGCGGCCACAGCGAAGCCGGGCGATCGATGTGCAGCCGCCGCCACAAGGCCTCCTCATTCGCGCAACCTAAGTCCCGCAGCAGGCGCTGTGTCACCTCGATCGTTGCCCAGTAATCCACCGGCACGCGATCCGTCGGACGCCCCTCCAGCAAAGCCATCCACCTTTCCCGCGGCGTCATCTCCACCATCGATCAGCTCCGGCACAGGTGCCCAAAATTCCAATCTGCCACCCGCCCCGGCATTCCAGTCAATGAATCGGGACTCCATCATAGACATTCGGGGCGTCAGCACACCTTCGCTCGGAATCATCATGGACACATGCGCCGCAAAAACGCCAAAAGCCCGGGATCGTTCCCGGGCTTCTTTGTGCGCGATCAGTCTGGATTGCGGGCGCTGGGCTGATGCCGGCGCTGCCGATCAACCGTAAATGTGCGGGTAGTTCTTGGTGGACCAGCCTTTGACACGGCCATTGGAGGGCTTGCGGCCCTTATTGGCTTTCTTGGATCGCCAGCGGAGACGATGGTTGCTGCCTGGGTTTGCCATGGTTTGCCTGCCTTTTTCAAGAATTCGAGCCCGGTAGCGTACTCGGTTTGCATCTTCCGATCAAGCAGTCTGGCCCGTGCGCGAAATTGCCAAGAGCGAATAATGCAGTCGGGCCAAGCGGCGATCGTGCTGCGAGACGCGATCGCGCTCAGAAATTCGGGCGGTCGATGCTGACGTTGAAGCCCCAGCCGTGGAGGTAATTGTCGACTTTGACGAAGATACGGTTGACGCCTTGCTTGAGGTGGATGCGGACGGTATCGGAATTGGCGGTGTACCCGCGGGCGATCTCGTTGTGGTGGACCAGTTTGCCGTTGACCCAGATGTTGATGCCGTCATCGCTGCCGCATTGGAGCAGGGCGTCGCGGGCGTGAACGCTCTCGATTTCGGCATAGCCGTAGCAGAGCGCCCATTCGACTGGCCCCATGATGGACGTGAGATTGACGAAGCCGCGCTTATCGGATTTCGCCTGTTTCCACTTCACTTTCGCATCCCCCGCCCCGTACGAAGCCTTGAGGTCGACAGCACCATCGTCGCGCTTGGCGAAATCCTTGTCCACGCCGGTTTCGAGATCGAGGGAAATGGTCCCTTTCTTGGGCGAGGGGAACGGCCCGATCAGGTGCCAGTCTTTGATGAATTCGTCGTTGGCTTTTTCCTGTATGGCGTTCCAACTGGCATGGAGGGCCTTGGCGTCGACGGGGCCGAACTTCTTGCCGCTCGACGGCACCAGTGTCGGGGCATCAAACTTGGGCAGCAATTTGCCGTGGGCGGCGATCAGTTCGTCGCACATTTCGACGATCTTATCCAGCGACAGTGACGCGGCGGTCAGGGGGTCGAACATGGCGGCCTGGTACACATGGTCGCGGCGGCCTTCCATGGCGGCCCGGATGAAAAGCTCGTGCTGCTGAATGTGAGGCATCATGTACGCGACGAGCTGCGGCGGAAGGTCGCCGACGGTGGTGAACTGGCACCCGCCCTTATCCACCAGGGTGGGGACTTCGACGATCGCAGTGGGGGGGAGATTGGTAATCGCCCCGTGATTGGGCATGTTGCCGTAAACCACGCTGGGGGTGCCAGTGACGATGGAGTGGATGATCGTGCTGCCGTACTCGTGGCTGCGGTGGTGTTCCATGGGCTTGTTGTTGGCGGCGTGTTCCTGCATGTGCTGGAATTCTTCAATGATGCCGTCGCAGCGCCGCAGGTATTCGTCGATCGGTACGTTGTACTTGGCGATCGTCTCCTTGCCGCGGGGGATGAAATAGGAACAGTACTCCGCGTTGTGTTCGCTGGATTCGGTGACGAAGTGGCCGAGGATTTTCATGAGTTCGAAGCGGACTTTGTTTTTCGCGTACGTATCGGGATTTTTGGTGGCCTCAAAGAGTCGGGGATAGAGGTCGATGCCGGCCTTGCGCATCTGGAGGTAGAAGGCCATGTGATTGATGCCGGCGCAGATGAAATCGCAATCCTCGGGTTTTTCATGGAGGTAGCTGGCAAGCTGGTTGAAAGTGCCCTGGACCGAGTGGCACAGACCGACCCCTTTGATGTTGCTGGTGCGGTAGATGGTCTGCATGTTCATCGACATGGGGTTGGAGTAGTTGAGGAGCCACGCCTTGGGGCAGACCTTGGCCATGTCTTCGCACAGGCCCTTGATCATCGGGTAGGTACGCAGGGCGCGGAAGAGCCCGCCGGGGCCGGTGGTGTCGGCGATGGTGAAATTGAGCCCATACTTGCGCGGGATTTCAAAGTCGACCAGCGTGGAATCCATCCCGCCGATCTGCACCATGTTGATGACGAAGTCAGCATCGCGGAGGGCTTCCTTGCGGTCGAGCGTGGCGATGATCTTGGGCTTGGCGTCGAGCCCCTTGGCGACTTTGCGGCACAGGGCGGCGCCGACGTCGAGACGGTCCTTATTGACGTCCATGTAGGCGAACGTGGCATTCTTGAATTCGGGGTAGGAGAGAATGTCACCGGTGAGATTGCGCGAAAAAACGACTGAACCGGCTCCGATGAGCGCGACCTTGATCATTACCCGTCTCCATACATGCCCGAAATTCGTCCGCGCTAACGTCGCGTGGAACGAATGTGATATGGTAATTGATTGGCTTGAGCTATTAAAATAGCACCGGAATGATATTTATAGCATGGGTGTGATATGAATAAGCCCAGTAGCGGGGGAAGAGCGGTTCGGCCGGCGTTGCCGCCGGCGCCGTGGGTGCGCACGGGCGAGCCGTTATTCTGGCTCTCCGGTGCGGCGGTTGAGCGCCGCGAGGATACCTCTTATTTTTTTGATGCGACCAAGCGGCGCGATCAGTTGCATTGGGTGTTGCAGCTCACTCTTTCGGGGCAGGGATTTTTCGAGAAGGCGCGGCGGCGGGTGGTGCTGCCGGCGGGTTGGGCGTTCTTGCACACGATACCGGGCGATTTTCGTTATGGATTCGCAGCGGAATCGTCCGAGCCGTACGAGTTGGTCTTCGTGTCATTTTCCGGGCCGACGGCGGCAGAGTGGTGCCGGCGCATCGTCGAGGCGCATGGCCATGTGCTCCACTTCGGCCCGCCCAATGCGCTGGCCCCGCTCATGTTGTCGCTGGCGCGGCTCAGGGAAGCGCGGGCCGATCGGGACCGCTATCTGGTCTCCGGCCAGCTCTATCAGTTGCTGATGGGAATACTCAGCACGCTCTCGCAATCGCGCCTGGCAATGGAGCCGCTGGTGAGCGCGGCAATCGAACAGATCGTGCGGCATGCGGCCGACCGGACATTCGATATTTCAAAGCTGTCAGCGTCGGCGGGGTGTTCGCGGGAACACCTGGCGCGGCAATTCCGCGCGGCGATCGGGGTCTCGCCTTCGGATTATCTGCTGCAGCAACGACTGCGCCTGGGCGCGCAGGCCCTGCGAAACGGTGATGATAAGCTGGAGACAGTGGCGCACAGCAGCGGGTTTGCGGGGGCCAACTACTTTTGCCGGGCCTTCAAGAAACGGCTGGGTGTAACGCCGGCCGATTTTCGTCGGCGGCTGAATCTGGCGATGCCGTGAAGGCACGGTGGTGTTGCTGATTCACGCGCCCTTCAGAAACGGCACGGGAATCACGATGCCGCGGGTGGTGGAAGCGCTGATGCGGTACCGATGGGCCTTGAGCAGATCGGATCGGGTCACAATGCCGATGAGTTGCCCGGGCTCGCCGCGCGACATCACGGGCAAACGTCCGACATCGTGATTAACCATGTGATCGGCGGCTTCGCGGAGGGTGGAATCTTCGTAGCAGATGGTCGGCGGCCGGCGCAAAAGGTCGCGAAGTTTGCAGGCGGGGTCCGCTTCTGCGTTGAGCAGATCGCGCCGGGTGAGCACGCCGGTCACGTGCCCCGCGCTGGTAACGATGGGATAACCCTGGTGCGTGGCGCTCGGTTCGCCGCGGGCGATCCAGGCGCGGATGTCGGCCAGCGTGGCCTCTTCCTGGAGCACGGTAACGTTGCGTGTGGCCACGGTGGCGACGGTCATCTGCTCCATGAAGTCGGCGGAATATTCGGCCGGAACGCGCGTGCCGCGGCGCGCCAGCTTTTCGGTCATGATGGTCTGCTTCATGCAGATGCAGGAAACGAGATAGCTCATGGTGCAGCCGCCCAGCAGCGGCAAAAGCCCCATGGGTTGAAGCGTGGTTTCGAAGGCGAAGACGACCGAGGTCAGCAGGGCGCGGCTGGCCCCGGCAAAGAGGGCGGCCATGCCCACGAGCGCCGTAACGCGCACATCGACATGCGCGGAAGGAATAACCCAATTGGCGGCCGCACCGAGCAGAGCGCCAAGCGCTCCGCCGATGGTGAACAATGGCGCGAGTGTCCCGCCGGAGGTCCCCGATCCCAGCGCGATCACCCAGCTCAGAAACTTCGCCAAGCACAGAATCGCGATGAAACCAAGGGCAAATTGCACTGGTGGATGGGCCCCGGCCAGGGCAGGTGTGCCAGTCCAGAGAATGGAAGTGATGTTGCCGTAACCGACGCCCAGCGTACGCGGAACAAAGTAACCGATCGCGCCGACCGCCAGACCGCCGACGGCGGGCCACCACATCCAGTGGATGGGAAGATGTTCGAAGAGGTCTTCCACCCAGTAGGTGGCCCGGGTGACCAGCATGGCGAAGATGCCCAGGAGAGCGCCAATCAATATATAGAGTGCCAGCGCCGGGCCGGACGGCGGCAGCAAGTCCGGCATGGCAAAGATCGGCGCAGCGCCTTCGGTGGCGAGGTGGACACCGGTGGCCACAGCCGAGGCCAGCGCGACGGGAATCAGCGAACGCGGACGAAATTCAAACAGGAGTAATTCGACAGCAAGCAGGACGGCGGAAATGGGAGAGCCGAACGTGGCCGCCATCCCCGCAGCAGCCCCCGCGGCCAGAAGAATCTTGCGTTCGTCGGAACTGGTGGCGATCACCTGCCCAAGGAACGAGCCCAGCGCCCCACCGGTGGCGATGATCGGGCCTTCAGCGCCGAAAGGCCCGCCAGTGCCGATGGCGACCGCGGCGCTGAGCGGCTTCAGGAACGTGATGCGCGGCGGAATCTTGGACTGGTTGAGGAGCACTTGCTCCATCGCTTCCGGTATGCCGTGGCCGCGGATCGCCTTGCTGCCGAAACGGGCCATCAGTCCGACGATCACACCGCCGATGACGGGAATGATGAGCACCCATAGGCCGAGATGTGGCACGGCATCGGCGGGGGAAGAAAATTCGGTGGAGAAACGCCCATAGAACGCGAGATTCGTGAAGAAGCCGATGAGGTGTTTAAGAATCAAGGCGATGATGCCTGCGGCGAGTCCCAACCCGACGGACAGCAGGCAGAGGAAAAGCACGCGCCGGCTGACCAGTGTGGAATGCTGCGGAACATGAGCCGCCACCAGCGCGGGCCCCATGCCCACCGAGACGGGTAGTCCCTCAGTGGTGGAAGCAGATTCGACAGACCGGCGATTTTCGTGCGCAGCGCGCAGCGATTCAGAATCAGACATGCTCGTTTGGCTCCTCACTTGGCCGCGAGGCAAGGCGCTGCTTCCACCGCGGCTACCAAAAACTCCAGACCCTCGATTGTAGGAAGTTTGGCAACGCAAATGAAGCGATAAGCCGCATCGTTCTCGAATACGTAGTTTCGCTGACAGCGCCGCAGCGCGTCACGTGCGCTGCAGCTTCCGATGCATGGAGGTGATGGACGCTTTCCAAGCGTTTCGCGCAAAGCGGAGCTCTTCAGTTGCCCTGTGGGACATCTTCGATGTAGGCCCCATCGCGTTTGAGCGTCGCCTGCAATTTTTTCAAATCGACCTGGTCCATGTCACTGCCGCCTTCCAGCGCCAGCGCCGCGCACGTCCCCACGCCTTGCGCCAGCGTCATGATGTGCGTCTGCACGCGGAACGACGCCAGCGAGCGGTGCGTCGTACTCGCCGCGCGGCAGGCCACTGCAAGATTTTTCACCTGCGAATTCAGCGCCATGTTCAGCGGAATGTGATAGCTCATCCCGTCGCGGAGCATCTCATTCTTCTTCTGATCGGTGTACGTCGTATGCCCCGTCCCCTTCGGGTCGTGAATGTCCACCATCCACACGCCGTGACCCACCGCGTCGGTGTGCTTTTTCGCCTCGACCACATCCTGCTCGGTCAGCACCTTGTTCCCCGTGATCCGTCGGCTCTCGCGCACACCCATGCAGAACGCAGTGAAATTGAGATCGGCGTTCTCGTATCCGGGCATCTCCTTCCGCCACAGCGCGATATACTGCAAGATCGCCTCGCGAGCCTGCTCATTAAGCTTGGTCAGTTCTTCTTCATCCAGCGGGTTTCCGGCCACCGGGCACATGTTCCAGAAAAACCGATGATGTCTCCCGCTGCACGAAAGCCCCAGGCTCGCCCGCGCCCCGCCATAGTTGAACGCCGGCATCTGGCCCTTTTCCAGCATGGATTTCATCAGGTCCGCCACGCGCGTCGCCGCGGGCCAGTCTTCCTTGCTTACCACCGCCTCGTTCATCCCGCGCAGCGAGTACATCAGCGTCATCCCCTGCACGCGCCCATCCTCCTGCCTCCCGTATTCCCACTTCACCCCCGCCTTGTAGGCAATGTCGCCATCGCCCGTCGCGTCGATCACGATCTTTCCCAGCACCGCCCGCCGGCCGCGCTTGGTATCGACCTGCACGCCGCGTATCCGCGCTCCCTCCATGATCGGTTCGCCTGCACTCAAATGGCAGATCACCTGCACCCCCGCCTCGCGCAGCATCCGATGATAGACAATCCGCGCCCCCTCCGGATCGAACCAGTGCGTCTCATGCACCCGTGGATACGATATATCCTGACTGATCCACGGTCCCCCGGGCCCGCCCTTTCGCATCCGCTCGGCCGCCTCTTCCACGACGCCGTAAATCACCATCTTCTGCCGATCGCTGCGATGCCACCCGTTCACCAAGGCGTTGGTCGCCATCCCGCCCAGCGTCGGAAAGCGTTCCAGCAGCACCACCTTGGCTCCATGCCGCGCCGCCGTCACCGCCGAGGCGATGCCGCCCACCCCGCCGCCGCATACCAGCACGTCCGCATCCGCCAGCACGTCCAGCCGCTGTTCCGGTACGATCACCTGCATGTACTGCTCCTCAACTAATTCCTCATCCCGCGCGGCAATGTTTCGATCGAAAATCGCCGCTGCAAAGTCCATAAGGATAGCACAACATTCGCGGGATTTGTCATCGGCGCCGGCGCGAGCATCTGCAAGACTCGACAAAATTCACCGACAGGCTCAGCGGGACCCCCGCACCACTGTGCAGGGAATCCCGAAGTCCTTCAGCAAAAATGAAAAAGGGACCGGGCAATGCCCGATCCCTTGTGGTAGTCGCTGGATGAGTGTTACTTGACGAACTGGAACTCGCCCCAGGCCTTGGGATTGGTTCTGAGCTCGAACACCGCGTCGCTGACCAAGCCCGTATCCTGGTTGCTCCATTCGGTACGCAACCCGGTCTTCTGGTTCGACTTGTCGGCGTGCGTTGTGCCCAGGTCGCCACGATAGATCTTGCCGGCCTCCGGGGTGAAACCCAGGTCCGACAGCGGAATCGCCGTTTCCACGATGTACTTGTTCGTGCCGACCTTCGGGGTGATCTTCACGTCCTTGAGCACCGACACGCTATCCACGTGATACTCGTGAACCACGCCCGAGCTGAACACCAGCTCGTGCTTGTCCTTGGCCTTCCGGCGATAGAGTACCGCCGTCGGCTTGCCCTGGAAGGTGCCGATCGACAACCGGATATCGCCTTCCTGTTCTTCGGTGCGACGATCGTCCGGATTCTGTGCCGTGGCCAACTGCAAGTCCACCGTGTCCCCGTGGTTGTACATGTTCTCCGGTGCATCCGCACCGTTCACCCACGGCGAATCGTCCTGCACTTCCCAGCCTACGTACAGGTTCTTGTCATCCCAAGCCATCGCGGAACGTACCTTGGCGTTCTCCTGCTTGAAGTACTCTACGATGCTCCCGGCGTCGAAATCCTTCGCCAGTTCGCCGGTGAAGTCCGGCGTCGCCTTCTTGACGATCAGCCGCTTCGTGGCCGCGCCGCCCTGCATGGCTTTTTCGCGGAAGCTCTTGGCCAGGGCAATGTCGTCGCCGGAAATCGTGATCTTCCCGGACTCGGGGAGCGACTTGACAGTTTCGAGGCCGACCACTTCGACGTCCATGAACGAGGTGTGACCGGCGCTGAGGTACATCTTGCCATCCTTGGCGAGCGTCACTGCGCCGCCGAAGGACTCCTCGCCTGCGCCCGGCGGGCAGAGGTCCATGATGGCTCCGGGAACGGCCTTGTCGGGCCAGCTCACCTTGATGGGATCGCTCTCAAAGAGGTGGGTGACGTAGTAACCATCCTGGGAGAGCATGTGCCATTCGCCCTTGTTGGTGGCGATGATCCACACGTTTCCGAGCGGCGCCGGGAGCGTCGCAACGCCGACCACATCGTAAGCGCCGCGAATCAGACCGATTTCCGGCGGACCCGCACGGTGCGACCCGTGCACGCCGGTGTAGTTGTTCGGATAGGTCCAGAGGAATTTGCCCGTGGCGATGTCATAGCAATCCAGCGTGCTGTGGTCTTCGCCGTAGGAGCCATTCCACAAAACCATTTTGTCGTCGGCGGAACCGAAGTTGTGCAGCGCGCCCATGCCGCCGCGGAACCCGGCGTCGGGTGGTCCCGGGAGTTTCTTGAGGTTGGTGAAGTCATACTGGGGAGCGCCGCAGGCGGTCCAGCCGCTGACGGGTACCTGGTACATCGACCCATAGAACGTCAGGCTTGGGGTCATCGGCATGTACCAGCCGTTGATCCATCCGCCGAGGGCGACGTTTTCGAAAACTTTCACTTCATTGGGCTGCTGGATGCCGTCGTCATTTTCATCCGACCACACCGTGACCTTGAGGCCTTTATTCGTGTCACCGGCGTGAGTGATGATGGTGCGCATCTTCCAGTTGCCATCGCTGATCTTTTCCTGGATGCAGACGGGTCCATCCGCGGCCCCGCCGATGCCGCCGCCGGCGGTGGCGAGGTATAGCTTGCCATTGGGCCCGAAGCCGAACTTGGCATTGCCGCTGCCGGTGCGGTTAATCGTGCCCAGCACGGACGACCTGCCGGTCTTGGGGTCAATTCTCCATTCGGCGCCCTGGCCGACCATGAGGTTGGGATCGACCGGATTGACCGAAGCGCCGGTCCCGCCGTAGCTGGAGGGGCCGAAGAACTCGCCAAACAGCGTGCCGTCCTTGGTGTTCCAGGCGCTGACGCGCTTGGGATTCCCGTCATCCTCGGTCACCCACAGCTTGCCGGTGCCGTCGATGGTCATTCCGGAAATATTGAGCAAGCCATCCGGCGTCCACGGACCCAGGAGGGCCCGTCCGCCCTTGCGGCCGATCGTGAATACGTGCTTGCCGTCAGGCGTGTAGACGTAGACCTGGTTGGCCCCGTGCAGGCCGACGTAGATCTTGCCCTGGGCGTCGAGTGCCAAGGCGGTGGTCCAGGCTCCCTCGGGCATGTCGATCGTCACGGCATCGGACTGGGCGCCCGTGTCGGTATCGATCTTGACGACTTTCTTGGCCGTGGCCACATAGATGTGCGTGGCGTCGGGCACTTCGATGTCACCGGGGTTCTGTACGCTGAGGGTCTTAAGGACCTCGCCGGTCTTTCCGTCGATCACCTTGATGGCATTCTGGCCCGAGAAGCCGACGTAGAGTTTGCCGAACTTAGCGACCATGCCGCTGGGTCCGGTGGGCGCCTTTTCGCCCGCCCAGATCTGGTCCATGCGAAGATCGGTGCCCTTGATGTTGGTCCATTCGTTGTACCGTCCGGTCTTGGCGTCGAGGCGGTAGATGGCCCGCGGTGCGTACTGATCATTATTGTTGAACGCGTAGACGGTTCCACCATCGGCGGCAACCGGCGCTGCCGTCGCGATGCCGCCGCGGTTGTTCCGCCATTTGACGATACCATTGGTGTCTACGGCCACGAGAGACTTGCCGCCTTCGGCGCCTTCCCAGCCGAGATAAACCTGGCCGCCGTCGGATGCCGCGGCCATGGGGTTGCCGTGATCGCCGCCCCAGTCTTCGGTTCCCTTGGGGCCGGTCCACGGTTCGCTGCCGGCATTGTCTGCCCAGCCCTTGAGCCGCAGTCCGATGCCGGTGTTGTAAATGCCCTTCCAGGAGTATTCGCCCGGTGCCACGGGTCTTCCGGGCATACCTGCCGAGAAAGACGTAAGGCCGTCCCATTTAACCTCGTGGGTACCCTTGGTGGTAAATGTCGCTTCGAGTAGCTGCCGCGCCACGGTTCCGTCCGCGGCATAAATGTTCAGCGAGGCAAAGCCGTCATCGGGCATGGTGAACTTGATGGTCTTGAAGCCCTGCAATTCCTTGGTCTTGATCAGTCCGGACCAGTCGACCACGGGAACGCCTTTTTCCATACGCACGGCGAACTCGCGTCCATCGCGGAGGCGGATCGGCTGCGGCGTGACATTGTCCTTCGTCACCAGCTTGCCTTCGCCCCAGCAATCGCTGCCCATGAAGGTAAACACCCGGTCGATCGCAGCGCCCGGCATGAACACGTCTTTGATCGTCAGGCGTCCGCCCGTGCCGATGGTGAAATTGGGTTCCAGTGTGATACGGATCTTGTCGCCGGCCTTGGGGGTTGGGGCGCCATCCTTGGTCAGAACTTTCCAGGGAATCCGGATTTCCTGCGCGTATCCCTTGGCGTCTTCATCCTTCAGGAACGCCTGTGCCGATCCCTTCTTCTTCACATCCCCGCCGCCGCCCTGGTCAAAGTTCTTGCCGTAGTCGCAACCCATGGCGTCGAGACCTTCGCGGTCGATCCAGCAGGTCCAGTGGCTGCAGCGTTCCGTCGGCGTTTTGTTGTCAACGATGATGCGGAACTGGAGGCAGTCGCCGTTGAACCCGTAATCGCCCTTGGTCGAGCCGGGATTGTTCATCGGTGTGACATCGCGCCAGCGAGCCAGAAGGTAAAGATTGTCAGCATCGTACATTGCGTGGAACCACACCCCCATCTTCTCGCGCCCGTTCTCGGCATCGCCGCAGGCGAAGATCCCGCCCGACAGATCCCAATCACTGACCTTTCCGTCGATGGTCATGGGGCCCGTCACCGGCAAAATCCGAATGCCGAGGTTTTCCGTTTCCGTGGCTCGGGCGGCTCCGGCAACAGCCATGAGCATGCCGCAGGCCACCACCGCTCGCGACCAATTTCGAATATTCTTCCGCATCGCCATTGTGTTTTCTCCGTGACCAGACCTAAAGAAAATGCCGTGCTTAGCAGCGGGCATGTTACATGAATTCCAAACGTCCTCAACGAGTAGCTATTTCAATAAATGATAAAATAAACTAAAGATGCTTTTGTGTACGGATTTTTGAGTGCAGACGCGTCGGAAAGACTTCAATTCTCGAGCGAAATCATGCCCGTTTCGCGGTTCAGGCGCAGGCGAAATGCAGCACTGGTTGTCTCTGGAACCGTCAGGATTTGGCGGGCCAGACGCCCATCGGCAAGTCTGACCGTCAGGGCATATTGGCCGTGGAAGGCTCGCACTTTCACCGTGCCATCCAAGGGCAGGGTGGTGTGCAGTTCCGTATGCCAGGTTTTCTGCCACAGCAATCTAAGCCGGTCCCACGCCAGCCGCGGCTTCTGAGACTTGTCGAGCACTCCGGATCCGGCGCCCCATCCGGTCGCCGACATGCCCCAGAGATTCACCATTTCCACCGCGGGATGCGAAAAGCAGACGGCCAGATAGCGCTCATAGAATTCGGCCTGCAACTCTTCGGTCCACTTCCCTTTCCGCACCGGGCCTGCGATCTCCGTTCCCAGCGGAAGAAGCATTTCGCTGATGTGAACCTTGACGCCTTGGGCGGCATAGCGGTCGAGGACTTCATACATCTCGCGGGGATCGGTCCAGAGACCGACCGGATAATGCCCGTGGATGGAGAAGAAATCCGGCTGCACACCCTGCTGCTTCAGCCAGACAAGGCCGTCGAAGCCTTTGTACATCTCAGCTTCGCGTCCGGGGCTTTTCTTGTTGGACCAGAACCGCGTGCAGTCGGAGAGTCCGAGTTTGATGTCCGGATAGTTGGCGTGGAATTCCTTGAAGAGGGGGGGTGTCTCTTTGAGCAGGATCTTGTCGTTGGTGACCTGCCAGAATTTGATGCGGTCGTGATAGCGTTCCATCAGTTGGCGGGCATGATCGGGAAAATCCTTGGCCTGTTTGGATGCGTCTTTGCGCGCCCATCCCGGAATCAGGCCGGCCAGAAAATGAAATTCGAGTGCGGTGCCGTGTTCCTGGGCATAGGCGACGTACTGGTCAAGGTCGCTGTAGTCCGGATGCCCTTCGACGGGTTCGAGATACATCCACTTGGCCGAGAAGGGAATCATCGAGGCGTTGAAAAGTTCGGGGAAGAGGCGGCGTTCTTCAGGCGTGACGGGGTTGGCTTTCTGATCGCCCAGCGCGTCAGTGGAATTGGGTTCAAAAAAGCCGAGTGACGCGCCGAAGAGAAACGCGTGTCTTTGCTGAACAAAATCGAGCGCCAGGTCCTGCACGGGCCGGCCGGTGGTATCGAGGATTTGGATCGTCACATCGGCCTTGCGGTTCTTCTCAATATTCGTGGCGACGGTGGTGGACATGAATGATTCCATCTCCTGCCACGCGTCCGGGTCGATGACACCCACCGGTGCGGCAGCTTTGGCCCGTGCCGAGATGACCGGTTCGAAAATGGACCACTCATCGTTGCGATAGTCGCATTGCAGAGTGCGGTGCTTGGGCGGCGCGTGCAGCGGAGGCGTCGGCAGCAGGATGTAATTGGCATGGCAGGATTTGGCCAGCGCGATGAGGGCGTCATCGTCCAGCGTGTCCAGCGATTTGCCGCGGGAAATCAACCGGCGGCCGTCGGGGGAGACGACAATACCGGGTTCGATCGCATTCATCTGGCCGAACCACTCCGGTGCGAACGGGCCGGAGAAATACATCTGTGTGCCGTCGCGCCAGTTTCCCACCACGCTGCGCTGGGAAAACATGCGGAAGTTGGCGACATTGGCGGGAGTGAGGAAGAGTGCATCGTGGGGTGTGTCCTGCCGGGCCCAGGCTGCGACGCGCACGAGGGGATCAGCCCAGACGCCGCGATCAAACTCACGCGCGAAAAGGAAGCCCGTTCCCATACCCCCCGCGATGAACGCACCGAGCAGCAAGAACACTTTCAACGCGCGATGTTTCCGTACATGGCGGCCCAGCAATCCCACAGCCACCGTCGCGGCGATCATCCCGCGGAGCAGCGGATCATCCGACCATACGCCCGGTGCCAGAGACAGATCACGCGAGAACCCCGGCAATGAGTACCCGATTTTCTGATACGCCACGAATGCCAGCAGCAGCGCCCCGGTTCCCACGACCGCCTGCCACCACGCAAGCCGCCCGGTCACTAGCGCCACAGCCAGCATGACGAGCACCGCCAGCGGCAGGAACGAAAGAAATGCCGGCACCGCCAAAGTGGCCAGAACGATCACCGCGCATCCGGCTTCCAGCAGCCGCGCTCCCAGCGGCAGCACGCCCCGGCGATTGAGCATTTTCAAGCCTTCAGCGCCCGCGTGGGCGATGTGGATGAACATCAGCACTTCCAGCAGGCGCGACGCGCGGAACGGCTGCAGCCGCACGGCCCACGCCATGGGCCATACTTCCGTAAACACGTAGCCGGCCGCGAACAGCAGCAGGACGCCGAGGGTCATCCACCGGGTGATGCGCATGGCGCGGCTACGCACGGCGAAGCTGAGGCTCAGTGCGAAGAGCGCCAGCAGCAATGTGAAACGCGGAATGTCCGGATCTCCGCCGACCCACCAACTGCTGGCAAACGAGTGATCCGCGGAACGGATGCGCATGAGATTGATCCACGCGGCGTCGAAGGAGCCGCGGCCGGCGTGGGTGGCCATGATCGCAAGAGTGGGTAGCGCACAGAGCAGGCCCAAGGCCATGCCGACCCAGACGCGGCGATTCGGTTGGGCCGTCCCGGTGCGGCCGCGTCGTGGCAGCCACTCCCCGATAGCCGCGGCTATCAGCATGACGCCGACATACGTGCCGGTCAGGGCGTGTACATCGAAGAGTACTCCGGTTGCCAGAAATGCCCAGACGATCCAACCGCGGTAATACAAGCCCATCACCACCAGCGCCAGCGCCAGGGCCGCGTACGTGTGCGTGAAGCCGGTGGAATAGAGCATTTCGCCGGCCAGGGCGCGATGATGTCCCGCCAAGAGCAGGCCCAGCGCCAGCAGAGCGGAAAGATGGCTCTTGGTCACCGCCCGCGAAAGAGAATACGTTGCGGCCAGGACGCCGAAGGTGGTGAGCACGTGAAGCATCAGGTAGAGCGGCTCGATGCCGGTAAGCCTGGCCAGCGGCGCCAGTGCCGTGAAGAACCAGGTGGCATAGGCGCTGTGCGTCATCTGGATCATGACGTCGCGCGGGAAGAGGCCCGGGTCGATCGCCAGTTTCAGCAGCGCCACCTGGATGCCCTGGTTTCCCACCCCGAACTGATAGCCGCACCAGAGAATCTGCACGATCGCCAGCGGCAGGCAGATGGCCAGGCCCACCCAGACCGGCGTGGCGGCGCGTACTGTTCCGCGTAATGCTTTAGCTGTTGTAGCGCTCGCTACCGGCATACCGCCTCAAGGGTTCAAATTTCGCATATCGAGTTTCGCGGCAAGTCGTGATCGACCCTTAACCTCGAAACCCGCGCGTTGTATCATCCATTTTGCGTACTACATCGCCACCATGGGCGTTATCGTTATGTTATAAAGTACAACGGACGAACCATGAGACACCATGCACGCATTCCGGCATTTTTGGCCGCTGCCCTGACGGCAGCACTGGGGCTCTCCGCGCTTTATGCCGGCGGACTCTTTGCGCCCGGTCCGAACTCCGACCTGATCGCGCTGGAAAAACAGATTGCCGCCGGCACCGCCGATGCGGGGACATGGCAAAGTTACGGAGACGCATTGCGGACGGCCCATCGCTTCGGCCATGCAGCCGCGGCCTATCGCCGGGCGCTGGAACTCCAGCCTGATCTGCGCGATGCCCGGCTGAATCTGGGCCTCTCTCTGGGCCAGGCAAGTAACAGCGACACCGCCGGCCCGGACGCCTTTTTCGCCTTCATCAACGATCTCATGCTCTCGGAACCCAAGCTGGCGGTGGATATTCTCGATCGGCAGGAATTGGCGCCGCTCCGCGCCGATGCACGATTTGCGCCCGTCTATCAGAATGCCAAAGCCCAGGCGGCGGATTAACCGCCACACCACTCCGCACGCGTCACTGCATACACGCACAATTCCACAGCCTCTGGGTACTTGTCCCATTTCTCGCGCTGCGTTCCCTGAAGAGTCATGCCGCATTTTTCCATCACGCGGCGCGACCCGGCGTTGTCCTCAACCGCCCGCGAGATCACCCGCTCCAATGCCGGATACTGGGCGAATCCCCACGTGACCACCGTACGCACGGCCTCGGTGGTCAGGCCCTTGTTCCACCATTCCTCGGCCAGCACAAAATGAACTTCCGCTTCACTTTCCTTCTGCACATCCAGTTCGATCGCCCCAATCACTTTGAGACGGCCGGTCGTCGCCGTCGCGGCTCCTTCCTCATTCATTTCGCGCTTGATCCGGATCGCCCAGCAGTAATCTCCCTCGTGCCGGGCCATCACCCGTTTGATGTACGCCCGCGCGTCTTCAAGTTTGATGTGCGTCGTCCACGGCATGAATCGCGGGACGTTGGGATTGCGCGCATAGGCGTAGACATCGGCCGCATCCGCATAGCGAAAGGGTCCCAACTTGATCCGCCCCGTTTCTAGAACCGGCAACGCCTGGAATTCCATAGCCCTATCATATCTCCGCAGTCATTTCCCGGCGCGAGCGGTTGCCGTACAATTCCTAATCTGTTTTTCGCGTATTCAAGAACAAAGGTGGCTCATGGCCGTAATCTCTCCGCTGCAGGCGATTCGTTATCCGCAGGCGAACCAGACCGATCTGGTGGCTCCGCCCTACGATGTGCTCTCCGGCGAGGACAAGTCGCGACTGCTGGCCAGAAATGGTCACAACGTGGTCGCGATCGATCTGCCGCACATTCCGCCCAAGGAAGCGGGACCCGATTCCGCCTACGCCTCGGCCGCCCACACCCTGAACCGGTGGCTGGAAGCCGGGATTCTCAAGAATGACGACAAGCCGGCCCTGTATGCCTATCAACAAACGTATTCCCATGCCGGCGTGACCTACAAACGCCGCGGCTTCTTCACCCGCGTTCGCCTGGAAGAATTCAATGAGCGCGGCACCATCCATCCGCACGAACAGACGTTTTCGGGCCCGAAGGAAGACCGCCTCAAATTGATGCGCGCCACCAAAGCCAATCTTTCGCCGGTGTTCGGGTTGTATGACGATCCGGAAAATGATGTGACGGATCTGCTCTTTTCCGCGATCCACGGCGGCGTCAAACAAGAAGTCCTGGCCTCGGCCGAATTGCCGTCGATGGACGGCAAACAGAAAGTGCTCTCGGAAATCTGGGCGGTCACCGATTCGCAGGTCATCAAAGATGTGCAGATGATGATGGCGACCAAGCACCTCTATATCGCCGACGGCCATCACCGCTACACGACGTGCCTGAATTATCGCAAGGAGCTTTCCGCAGCGCGGGGCACGCCGCTGGATGCACACGATCCGGCCAACTACGCGTTGTTCGTGTTGATTGCGATGCAGGATCCCGGCCTGATCATCATGCCGACGCATCGGGTGATTGCCGCCGAGAGCCTCGACGAGTTCTACCTCGACAAGTTCCGCCAAGCCGCGGCGCCCTACGGGCAGATCGTGGAAACGAAATTCCGCGGCGATTCGCTGGATCGCCTGGAACATGAACTGGCGGGCTTTGGCCCCCATGCCATCGGCGTATATGACCCCATCGAAGATGCGGCGCTCGTCTTTGTGCCCAAGTCGAATGATCCCCTCGGCCAGTTTGGCGACGATCCGGCGTTGGCGGGCAAGAGCGACGCGTGGCGGCAGCTTGATGTGGCGATCCTCCAGCACTTGGTGTTCGACCGCATTGTCGCCCCAAACTTCGTCCGCCAAGGCGCCAAGATGAACTGGGCCTTTCCCCATGAAGCGCACGAAGTGGCGACGCTGTGCCGCAGCGGCGGTGGCGCGAAATACCGCGTGGGCTTCCTCCTTCAGCCGACGCCGCTGGAGGCGGTCCGCGATTTGTGCAACGCCAACGAACTGATGCCCCAGAAGAGCACGTTCTTCTACCCGAAGCTGGCCACGGGGATGGTGATCAATCCGCTGGAGTGATGTGACTTGTCCAGGCCGCGTAATTTTGGCGTCGGTAACAATTCGCATCCGCTATCGTTAGTCCCGTGAACGGATGAGTCCGATGGCAACAGTTCAACTCGAATTTCTTGGCCAGTCGCTCTGGTGGGCGGGGGTGGTGGGCGTCACGGGGGCGGCGCTGCTGATCTATGCGATCCTGCTCTGGCGCGATGGCAAACGGGCGGCGGCCGAGGGCGAATGGACTGGCCGCACACCAGTAACCGCACCACCAACAGAACGCCTTGATCTTCTGGGCCAGCCGTTGAGCCTCGTGTCGGTACTCGCGGGCATCGCATCCCTGGTGCTGACGGGCGTGATCTTATGGCTCGCCTCCGGCACGGCCAACATGCTGGCACTGGTCTGGACGCTCGCCATGACCTTCCTGGCGATCTTTCTCTTCTACCGCCGCGTCTATCGTTACCTCTCGCGCTTTCGCATGTGGACGCTCTTGCTCCTCCGCATCGCGGCCATCCTCACCCTCGTCACACTGCTCTTCCAGCCGATGCTCGGCTTCATCAAAAGCCCCGGCACCCGCGGCAAACTGGCCATCGTCGTCGACGCCTCACGCTCCATGGGCACGCAGGATCAGGCCAACGAGCCCAACCGCTATCGCCAGTGCGTGCTGGCGATTCAAAACACATTGCTGCCGCGGCTGGCGGATCATTATGAAGTCCAGCTTTTCGCCTACGACGGCGCGCATGCCTCGCCGCTGGCGTCGCCCGATGAACTCGATCGCCTGAGCCCCATCGGCAATGTGACCGATCTGTCCGTCGCCATGAGCCTCGGTACCTCCTCGGGCGCTGGCCAGGTGATTTTGCTTTCCGACGGCATTCACAATGGTCCCGCGGCAATCAGCGCCACTCTGGCCGGCGTGACCACGCCCGTGCATACCGTTCGCGTTGGCAGCGATTCCATCGACGCCACCACCGTGCCCGACATTGCCGTGCTCACCGTCGACGGGCCCCAAACGGCCGTAGTGAACAATCAGGTCGTGCTGACCGCCTCCATCAAATCCACCGCCATGAGCGACCGCACCATCAAAGTGATGCTGCTCAGCGGCAAGGAGGGCACGTCCAGCGCTGATGCGGGAGGCCCGCCGCTCGATGAGCAGCGTCTGGTGCTGCATTCGGGCCCCACGCCTCAAACAGTGCAATTGAAATTCACGCCGGACAAGGTGGGCAGGATGGTGGTACGGGTGCAGGTGCCGGTGGATCCCGGTGAGCGTTCCGAGGCCAACAATCAGCAGCCGTTTCCGCTTCTGGTCACCGATCCGAAGCTGGCGGTGCTGTATGTGGAAGGTCGCGTGCGCCCGGAAGTTGGGCCCCTACGGCGCGTGCTGGAACAGGATCCCAATGTCAACGCCATCAGCATGGTGCAAACGCAGGCAGGAAAATTCGAACTTCGCGGCGTCAAGGAAGGCGATGATCTCAAGGGCATGCCCACCACTCTGCCTCAGTGGAAGCGCTTCAAGGTGATCATCCTCGGCGATCTGGATGCCTCGTTCCTCAACCCCCGCCAACAGAAGGATCTCGAAGAGGCCGTCCGCCAGGGCGCCGGTCTGCTCATGATCGGCGGGCAGCAGTCGTTTGCTCCCGGCGGGTGGGAGAAGACGACCCTGGCGACGCTGATGCCCGTAAGTCTGGAGAAAGTAGAGCCCGCGCAGATCAACGCGAAATTCGTCCCCCAGCTCACCGCCGCCGGCGCCGTGCACCCGATTTTTCGCAACATTGCCGCATACTTCACATCGCCGGATGGCAAGAAAAACGATCAGCAGATGCCGGAACTCTCCGGCTGCGTGGCGCTCGGCAATGCCAAGGCGGGGGCGTCGGTGCTGGCGGTGCATCCGACAGAAAAAATCAACGGATCCAACGCCATCGTCCTGGCCGTGCAGCAGTACGGGCAGGGCCGCACCGCCGCGTTTGCCGCCGATACGACCTGGCATTGGAGCCTGTTCCTCAAGGGCATGAAAAAGGATTCGCCGTACAACCGGTATTGGGGTCAGATGGTGCGCTGGCTGGCATCGCAGGACGATATGCAGAAAAAGACCGGTCCATCGGTGACGTCTATGATTCCGCGCGACAGTTACGAAGCGGGCGAGGCCGTCACCCTGCGGGCCGCAGTCACCGACAAGGAAGGCCAATCCACCGCCTATGCCAATGTCTGGGCCGATGTGAAGGGACCCGACGGCAAAACAACGCACCTGTCGCTGGCGGCGGTCACAGATCAGATCGGCCTCTACGAGGCGGCGATCCATCCCCAGATCGCCGGTGAATTCAAAGTCACCTTCGGCGCGAGCAAAGACGGCGGCGAATTAGGCAAAGACTCCAGCGGCTTTACGATTCTCCAGGCCGCCGGCGAGATGGATGTTCTGGCGGCCCAACCGACGACGCTGCGTGAAATCGCACGGACCACCGGCGGCAGCTACGTGGAACTGGCGTCCGTCTCTTCACTGGCCGAACGCATCGCCGCAGCCACCCCGGCCGCCGCCATGCCCGTCAAAACGATCTACCCGCTCTACCATTCGCGGGGCTTCTTTCTGCTCGTGGTGGCCTTCCTGGGGGTGGAAATCTTCCTGCGCCGCAAATGGCAATTACAGTAGGCCCCGGCACCCCAATCTTTACATCCCGCTAACCTCCAATTACCACATTCCTCACGTCCCTCGCCGATACTTTCGAGGACTGACGTGTCTTACATATAGGGTGCAGGATGCACACGGTCGAAGAATATCCAGCAACGATTTCCCCTGCGCTGCTCAGCAGCCCCTCCGAAAACTTCACGCATGATCCTGATGACTGGCCCGACGCCGACCCCCTCGATGCCCTGGTGATCTCCGACATCCACCTCGGCTCCGACAATTGCCAGGCCAAGGCCCTTACCGCATTCCTCCAACAGATTCTCGACGGCGAAATCTGCACCCGCCAACTCATCATCGCCGGCGATGTTTTCGATTCGATCGACTTCCGCCGCCTCAAAAAAAATCACTGGAAGGTCCTCTCCCAGATCCGCCATCTCTCCGACAAAATCGACATCGTGTGGATCGCCGGCAATCACGACGGATCGGCCGACATCGTCTCGCACCTGCTGGGCGTGCGCGTCGTCGAACAGTACATTTTTTCCTCCGGTGATCAGAAAATCCTCGTCGTGCACGGGCATGTCTTCGATGATTTTATCGAAGATCATCCGTTCCTCACCTGGATCGCCGACAGCATCTATTACATCCTGCAGCAGATTGACCGCTCGCATTACATTGCCCGCCTGGCCAAGTCTCGCAGCAAGGTATTCGTGCGCTGCATGGAAAAGATTCAACGCGGCGCGATCGCCCTGGCCCGCGACCAGGGATGTCAGGTGGCCATCTGCGGACATACCCACCTCGCCAAAGCCGTCACGCAAGGTGATGTGCACTACTTCAATTCCGGCTGCTGGACCGAGAACCCCACTAGTTATCTGACCATCCGGCGCGGTCGGGTCGAACTGCATCGCCACCTGACCGCGGCAATTGAGGGACAGGCCCTCGAAACAGAACTCGCCTCTGCCTGATTTGTGGGCATTTCTTGAAGATCATGTTATTCCCTGCCGATAGGAATGGTGGCGTGGTACACGGTGCGCCCGTGTTTCCGTCCCCGGTTGTTTTTCTTTGGGGATCCCAGAATGCCTTCGATTCGTCGCGGATTTACGTTGGTGGAACTGGTCATCGTGGTGCTCATCCTCGGTCTTCTGGCGGCCATCATTATCCCCAAGTTCACCAACGCCACCGAGACCAGCCGCAATACGTCCGTCATGACCACGCTGAGCTATCTGCGCGGGCAGATCGAAGTCTTCAAATCGCAGCACGCCAACTCTCCTCCCCAGATCACCGGCATGTGGACCCTCCTGCAACATTCCTCCGATACCGCCGAAACCGCCACGGCCAATCCGGTAGGAACTTCCTACGGCCCATATTTTCGCAGCACGCCTTTGAATGTCTGGAACGGCCTGACCGGCGTCACTTCGGCCAATATCGACACCACCGCCGGATGGTACTACACCGCAACCTCCAACAGTTATGATCTCCGCATCCGTGACCTCGACGGGTCGGTCAACTACAACTACTGAGCCCCGAATTTTCCCCCCGCTACAGATCACCTTCCCACCTTCAGCACGCATTGCCCTACCCCTGGCCACCATTGCGGCGGTACACTGGTGGTGTGCTGTCATGCTGATCGCCCTGCTTTCCGATACTCACGACAATGCCGCCGCCACTCGCGCGGCCCTGGCACTGCTGGCGCCCCATCAGCCGGCCGCTTACATCCATGCCGGCGATCTCGTGGAGCCGGACATGCTCGACCTCTTCGCGGACCTGCCGCCGGAGAGTTTTCATTTTGTTTTCGGCAACAATGAATTCGACCATCCGGCACTGATTGCCCGCGCCGCCGAACTGCAACTGCATTGCCACGGGCGCTTTGCCGACCTGACCCTGGCCGGCAAACGGATCGCCGTCACTCACGGACACGAGCCGAAAGTACTCGAGCAATCGCTCTTTTCCCGTCAGTACGACTACCTGATCCACGGCCACACGCACGTCCGCCGCGATGAACGCCGCGGCCGCACCCGAATCATCAATCCCGGCGCCCTGCATCGCACGCGCGCCAAGAGTGTCGTTCTTCTGGATCTCGCCACCGACACTCTGCGCTTCCTGGAAATCGCCGCGTGAGTCTATCCGCCCCTTCCATGCGTCTTGCGGGAACCATACGATGAACCACCCTCTCTTGTTCCTCCTGGCCGCGTCGGCTGTATTCGTCCTCGCCGGCTTGCTATCGTGTTCGGCGCCGTCTTCCTCGCCCGCGCTGCGGGCGGATACCCAACCCTCCAACGAGATCCTTGCCAAAATGTTCGATGTTCCGGGATTACCCGCCGACCCGCTGCAGATCGCCTGGGCCAAACTCCCTACGCTCAAGGGGCAGCGCTGTACGGTCTTCCAGGGAGTCAAGAACGAGGCCGCGTTCGCCCATCACCCCCAGATCGTCTTCTGGGATTCACAGTTCCTCGCCCTGTGGAACGATGGCTTCGAAGGCGAAGACCTGCCCGGACAGCGCGTCCGCTATGCCGCGAGCACCGACGCTACCCGCTGGAGCGCCCCGGTCGATCTCACCGGACGCCAGGAAAAGCGGCGCTACACTGCCTGCGGCTTCTGGATCCGCGGCGCCGAACTCTACGCCCTCGCCGCCCTGCGCGATGCCGTCGGCGGGCCCGATACCCACGAAACGCCCGTCCTGCTCGCCTACAAGTGGAACCCCCAATCCAGAGCTTTCGGCGATCCGCAGACCGTCGCCACCAACTACCTCCCCGGAAACATCCCCGCACGCGCCCCTGACGGCGACTGGCTCATGCTGGGCAAGGGGGGCGTCGGCAGCTGGGGCCCCATGAAAGCCGCCAAAGGCGGAGTCACATCAATCTCTGACTGGACCATCCGCGACCTCCCCGGCGCTGGCCAACTCGAGGAAGCCGAATGGTACACACTGCCCAATCAACATCTTGTCGCCCACTTCCGTACCCGCAGAACCAAACCTCTCTACCTGGCACGCTGCTATAGCACAGACAACGGCGTCACCTGGTCCAACCCTGTGACGACCAACTTTCCCGAAGCAGGCGCTCGGCACCATGGGCTGCGCCTCAGCAACGGTCTGTACGCCTTGCTCGTAAACCCCAATTTCGACGATCGTGTGCCCTTCAGCATCGCGCTCTCCAAAGACGGCCTGGTCTACGACCGCATCGCCAACGTCCGCGCGGAGGCCACAACCCCACGCTGGGAAGGCCGCTGGAAGACCAACGGCTACCATTACATGCGCGGCCTCGAGCACGCCGGGAACCTCTACACCATCTACTCCATCAACAAGGAAGACATCGAAGTCACAATCATCCCTCTCGCCGAACTGGAAGCCCTGTACAAGCCGCAGCGCGAACCAACCCGCCAATAGAAGATTTGATTTGACGGAGAGGACACGAATGGCCTGGGAGGGAAGAACTCGCCATAGACATGCAGGAAGCTTCCGCAGACGCTTGTAAATACAGCGTATCTAACGGCTTAGGATGGGCTTGAAAACTGGGCGTGCCAAGATTCGAACTTGGGACCTCGTCGTTATCAGCGACGCGCTCTAACCAACTGAGCTACACGCCCTTACATCCTCCCACAGCAGGTCTATAGGCCGCGAAGCCCAGCTCTGCAGGGAGTCCCGTAGCATAATAATCGGCCCGCAAAACGTCAATTGGCCAGGAAAGTCCCGTCGTGTTCCAATAGAAGTTTCAGGGGTCCATGCTGACAGTTACGAGCCACGGACCACGAACCACGGATCACGACCACCACGCACCACCACGCACCACCACGCACCGTCTGGTGCATTCCCGAGACTTGCTCTATCATAACAGGCACATATCCGCTGGTTGATTTCGAGAAAGCGAGAAGAAGTATGGCGATTGATATTGTAATTCTGCTGATTTCGCTGATCACCGCCACGGTGCTTCAAGTGGGTATCCTTTTCGGCGGGATGTACGCCGTGACCAAATTCGCGGGCGATAAGTTCGGTGAAACGACATACGGTAAGCTGGATTTCGATAATTTCCAGACTTCGCAACTCTCCGAAATCAGCGGCCAGTTGGCCGTGATCATCGGCGTTCCGACGATCGTATTTCACTTCATCGACTTTCTGTATCGTCACATTCTCATCGTGCCGCTCGGCCGCCAGGGCTTTATCTGGGGCGTCGCTCTGCTGATCCTCACGACCGCAACGACCTTTCTGGGGCTCTTGAAGCTGGCCCGGATCGATCAAGCCCGGTCGGGCATTCTTGCTGCCATCAGCGCGTTTTTTTACATCCCCATTTATTACTACTTCCTGGCCGGCAAGCTGTATTGAGCATTGACCTGCGGATGGGGGGATTCTGGGACGTGGCCGGGGCTCGGGGACGGATTGTCATGCGCATTTCCCGCTGAGCCGATATCCCAATGACAGGAATCATTGGGAGTACGGTCATGACGAACTGGGGAATGCTCGCGGCCAAACTGCTCGAAGAGGCCGATGATGCCAAGGGAACGGATCGCCGCGCGTTTGGGCGCCAGTCCGCGCCCTCCAGCTCCAGCGCCGTGGTCAAGACGCATCTGCGCCTGCCGGGAGTTCCGGTGAGGTTCAAAGATCTTTCCATGACGGGCGCGGGTTTCCTCTATCCCCATCGGATGACGGTCGATCGGCGCATCGTGTTGGAGTTGTCTTGGCGTGAGCAGCGGCAGAGCATCCTGGCGCGCGTGGCACACTGCAAAGAAGACGGTGCCGCATTCTTCGTGGGGGTGGAGTTCGAGGAAGAATTGCCGTCGGGGGATGTATCGGCCACGTTGCCGGCAGACTGGTTGAAGCTGCTCGAATAGCGGGCGCCAAAGAAAATGAGAATCCACAGTCGCGAGTTTACTTAGCCGCGGCGGGCGGGGGAGGGGTGGGTACGAACACCAGGATCGTTTCGGTCTGGGGGGCATGGCCGGTTTCCGCCAGCCACAGGGAACCAATGGAAAAGCGATTATTCTTGGGATCGGCCGCGGCGACGGCGAAGAAATGATCCGGCAGAATCGAAGCCGCCATCCGGAGATCGGGGAACGATTCCTCCGTCGAATACGCCGAGCGCGTCACCCCGAGTTCCTGTGCGGACCGGACGACGGCAATCGTGCCCATCGTCACGACCGGTTCAAGCTGGATGAGCAGATCGGGCTTGCCCCGGAACCCGCGCATGGAAAGACGGAATCCGTTGTCGCATTTCTCAAACGTACGCCCCTGCTGCTGCAAGTCCCGATCGATGGAAACGACGATCTGTTCGGTGACGTTGGGGCGGGTGACGACGCTGAGCGAACTGCGCCCGTTCGTCTGACAGAGGAATTGTTCGGTGGCGGCCCCGGGAACATCGATGAGCTTGGAGACGGCGGGCCAGCGGGCCAGCGGAGCGCCGCCGGCGCGGAGGCCATTCTGCGCCAGCAGCACGGAAGTCTTGGAATCGAGCACATCTTCGTTGAGCTGCTGCCAGACCTTGTCGTTGGCGCTCAGCGTGCCCACCGGAACCGTGATCTTGAAAACCGTGACCTGCGGAAGCGATTCACCCTTGGGCATGTCGCGCATGGCGCCCTGCTCGACATTGGGGTTCACCATGGCATGCCGCGGCGGAACGTACTTGTCATCCTTCCATTTACAGAATTCCAGCCAATTGTTCCAAAGCTGACAACCGGGCAGGGAGAGCAAAAACATGAAACATGAAACATAAAACATAAAACGTGCGGCGCCGCGGAGTGCCCGCCGGTGTCTCTGCTGCTGTGAAAGAGGTTGATTCATTGCTTTTGGCATGTTGAGTAAGGAGCCCCTTTTATGTTTTATGTTTCCTGTTTTATGTTTTTTCCAGCTTCATCGCAACCCGAGCTCCGCCACGCGGGACAGGAGGGGCCATATTGTACCAGACAAAGGGCTCAGGCGGGTTTCGGTTTATATTCGACGAATGTACGGGTGAGTCTGCCATCGTCGCAGGCGAGGATGAAATACCCCTGCTCCTTGGTGCCATCGTGATTGGAAACGTGGCGCGAGCAGCAGCAGTTGGTGGTGAGCACGGCATCGCGGCAGGTGTGCTCGGTGAAGCCGTGGAAATGGCCCGAAAAAGCGGCCCGCAGGTTGTGTTTCTTGAACAGATCGAGAACGTCGTCAGCATTCGTGGGGCGGTAGAGGACATTTTCGCCAAGAGGGAAATGGGTGAAAAGGACGAGCGGCTTCTTGGGGTCGAGCTTGGCCAGGGCCGTTTTGGCGTAGTCGAGCGTGCTACTGAGAATCGTGATTTTCTGGTAATTGGTGCCGTCGCACGTGTCCAGAGCGATGAACTGCCAATCGGCCATATCGAAAACGTAATTGCTGCAATCTTTGAATGCGTCATCCCACGCCTTGTGACCCTGGCACAGATCGTGGTTCCCCGGCACGACGCGGAACGGCACCTTGATCTTGGCGAATAGCGTTTTGAAAAGGTCGACCTGTTCGATGTGAGAGTCGTTGGTGAGATCGCCGGCGATGAGCAGGAGGTCGATATCTTCGGTATTGATCTGTTTGACGAGGGGTTCGAAGTAGGCGGAGCACTGGTCGTCGTAGATGTGAAGGTCATTGATGACCGCAAAGCGGAGATTTTTTCGCTGGGCATCCGCAGCGCGAAGTGCGCCGGGCCACAGGGCCGTGGCCAGAAGCGCACCGCTGGAGGCTTTGAGGAGGGCACGACGGGTGAGGGGAATGGTCGTATTCATGGCTGAAAGTATAAGCATTGGGGTGGGGCGGATGAAAGAATTTCTAAAGAATAAGAATTATTCACGCCGGCAAGAGTGCGAAAAAAGGGCGGATTTGGGAAGATGGAATCCCAATCCTTTGCGAAGGTTGAGTTCTGAGACGGTCAGGCTCTGTTGAAATCCTCTTTGGCCCCAACGGGGCCCGCGTGAATAGCCAGGGGTGACCGAAGGGAACCCCTGGAAAAAGGCCCACAAAATGCCGTCGAGCCCCAAAGGGGCGATCGATCTCGCGTTCCTCGCAAGTCGAATCTTGAGGTTTTCAACAAAGCCAGACCGTCATGTAAGTCGTACTTGAGGATCACCATGCCGGGAATGAGTTTCGATACGCAGGCGACGGCCATGTGGCTGGAAGGCAGCGAGTGTGCGCAACCCGATACCTACGTGGCGTTTCGCGGCCGGTTGGCGCTGCAGACGTCGGCACGCGTAGTGTTCCATGTGCTCGGGGCCCATTGGTTCGGCATGTGGCTGGATGGGACATTCTTGACCGAAGGCCCCGCGCGTTTTCCCCAGTCCCATCCCGAATATGAAATCATCACACGCGACCTCGCCGCCGGTGAGCATGTACTGGCCGCGCTCGTGCATAACCAGGGATTGCCCACGCGCATGCTGCAAGGCAACCTGATCAAACCTTTTCTGTGGTGCCAGGTTTACCTCGATGGTCAAGCCGTCCCGGTGTCGTGGCGCGCGGCGCGGCTGGAGGGCTACATTCGCTCGGGCCAGCGACACAGCCCGCAATTTGCCTGGATCGAATGGGCCGACACCCGAAAAATCCCCGAGAATTGGCGCGACCCCGCATTCGATGATCGCACATGGGAACCGCCTCTGCTGGGCGCAGGCGTAGCCGCACCCGCGCGGCCGCTCGAAATCGGAACGTTGCGACAGGTGCCCAAGAAACTTACACCCCTCGCCGAAGGCGTACTGATCGGCCCATTCGAAGGCGCCACCGCACCCCTGTGGAAGCAAGAAGGAGATGTCTCGTGGTACGAGCGGAATCTCCACCCAACCGCCCAACCCACCGGCGTGTGGCGGCGGTATGACCTCGGTCGCGTGCGCCTGGGAAAACCGGAATTCACGCTGGACCTGCCCGCCGGCGCGGTCGTGGAATTCGCCTACAGCGAAGCGCTCCACCGTGATCCCATCGTCGATGGCTATTCGCATGAAACGGTAATCAGGTTTGCCGAACCTGATGCGACGCGTGATCCCCGCGTGGTCCCCTACATCCCGCTCTCCCTCCCCGTCTCGCGCAATCTCGATCATTACATCGCCCGCGGCGGCCCGCAGGTCTTCTCACCCCTGACCCCCAAAGGCGGCCGCTTCCTGGAAGTGCACATCCAGGCCGATCCCGCCCGTGTGAAATTTGTCGCCGAGAAATTCATCGAACGATGCTACCACGGAGACGCGGAAGGATCGTTTTCCTGCGATGACCGCCTCCTCAACGAAATCTGGCAGGTGGGCGTCGAAACGCTCAAAGGCTGCACCGAAGATGCCGTGACCGACAACCCCGCGCGCGAGCGCGGCCAGTGGACGGGCGACCTCGCATTATCCATCCGCGTCGCCGCCGCGGCCTACAACGACCTGCGCCTCTTCCGTCGCGGCCTCCAGCACTCAGCCTACTCGGCGCGTCCCGATGGATTGGTGGCCGGGCTTTGCCCTGGCGAGCCCTGCTTTGTTTCCACCTACGCCGCCTATTGGGTAACGACCGTCCTCGGCTATCACCAGTTGACCGGAGACCAGACGCTCCTGAAGGAAATGTACCCCTACGCCCTCGCCAATCTCTCCGCCATCGAAAACGCGATCTGCGACGCCGGCATCAGCGCCAAGCTCGCCTGGACATTCATCGACTGGGGATATACGGACAGCCCCGGCCCTGCCGAGACCGGTCTGAATCTCTGCGTGCTGGAAGCGTTGCGCAGCATGGTACGCTGGGCCGAGATATTGCAAAAGGATGCTTCCCCCTTTCGCGCGCGGGCGCTCTGGTTGGAGCAGATCGTCCGCGCCTGGCTTGAGCCGCTGCTGACCGCTGAACAGTGGCAAGACATCGGCTATCACCGCACCGTCATGGCCCTGCGTCTGGGCTTGATCGCCGAAACGCAGAAGCCCGCAAGCCTCGCCTATCTCAAAGGCCACATCCTGGCGAATTTTCCCAACAACTTGAGTGCGCCGCGCCTCGAACATCCCGGCGTGCATGAAAGCCGCCTCATCACGCCCTACTTTTTCTATCACGTCGCCCCGTTCTTCGTCGCCGCCGGCCAGATGGATTTCGTACTCGACCAATTCCGCGTCTGCTGGGGTTGGGGAATCCAGCAGGGGCTCTCCACCTGCCCGGAAGTTTTCGATCTGGGCTGGAGCCACTGCCACGTATGGTCGGCAGCGCCGACCGCGCAGCTTTCGAAATACGCGCTGGGCCTGACCGCCGAATTTGGTCTGGGTCGCAATCATTTTGTTTTGACGCTGGCGCCTGGCAGCCTCCAGCACGCGTCGGGACGTGTGCCGTTCCCCAATGGATCGGATGTCGTCACTGTAGCGTGGCAGCGCACCACCGACCGGCGCATCGAGATGCATGTGGAGTGCCCGCAAGCCATCTGGATTCATGTACCGGGGCACGCGGCGCCGCTCGCGCTGGCCGCGCCGACAAAGCTCAGTCTGGCGCAACGCTCGGGGCGATGGGAATTGGATAAGCACGCGCCCTAACCAAGCGTGACAACCTCTTCTTTACGTGCGGCAAGAAACAGCAGCGTCGCGCGGGATACGCGATAACCGAGAATATCAGTCGCCGCGCGCAGGTAGTAACGCATCTGCTGCTGATAGTGGGGGAGTTGGGCCAGCCAGTTGTTGGCCGCGTCGGTCTTGTAGTCGAAAATTTCCGCGCTCCGTGCGGCTGGATCGGCCAGCAGAACGTCAATGATGCCGCGAATAGTTGGAGCGTCGGCAACGGAGAGAAGCGGTGTCTTGGTGTCGACTCCGACACCCCCAAGGTCAGGCGTGGTCCACGTGAAGCCCAGCTCACGGTAAAGATGCCCAGCCCCCGCGCCGCCGGCGAGCTTCTTGGCAGTCGCGGTGGTGAGCAACCAGTCGATGCCAGCCAGATCCGCAGCCGCCACTTCCTCGGAACTTAGGCGTTTTTCTTTCAGCAGTCGGTCGATGATTTGCCGCAGCAACTCAGGGCTCGTGACAGCTGTGAAGTCGAGCAGCTCGAGGATGCGATGCGTAGCAATGCCGCGGACCCGCGCCGAATCGGACGAAGTATCAGGCTGCCGGAGTGTCGGCGTATCGGCGCGTTCACCCATACTCCGAAACTCCGATACCCCGACACTTTCCTCGTCCTCCTCCTCACCGAGCATCTTCTTCAACTCCGTCACCGTGACCACCGCCGGCTGGCGCGTGAATGTCTCGTACGGATAGACCGACGTGAGCCGCAGAAGCAGTGAAGAATTCTGAATTCTAAATTCTGAATTCTGAATTTCCGGCGACTCACTTACTGGTTCTAAAATATCCGTCTTGGCTTCCGCCTCGACGATCGGCTGCTGCACACTGATGGTCACCTGCGGATCGCTGATCGCCTCGTTCGGCCATTGCACACGCAGCCTGTTGTTCGCCAGCGCCGGAATGATCCACTCGAGAAAATTCTTGGCCTTCAAAATCAGATCGGCAGGAAGCTCCCCCGTAATCCCCTCAGCATCGGCCCGGAGTGCCGCAACCCGCTCCGCTTCCTTGACCGTCCCCGTGAGGATGAGCTGATCGCGAGCACGCGTCAGCGCGACATACAGCAGCCGCAATTCCTCGGCCCTTGCCGCCCGATCGGCAGCATGCGCCAGCGCCAGACTCGCAGCCGTCGGATAGATGGCGTTCCGCTCCACGTCCGCAAGCTTCAAACCCAAATGCAGATCGCGATGGACGAACGGCGCGCGGTCAATGTTGAACTGACCGCCCAGGCCCGACACCACGACCACCGGAAACTCCAGCCCCTTGGATTTGTGAACGCTCATGATCCGCACGACATCCGACGCTTCAGAAAGCACCGGCGCCTCGCCGAAGTCGCCCTCCTGCTCGCGCAGCCGTTCGATGAAACGCAGAAACCGGTGCAGCCCCTGCTTGCGGAAACCGGCAAATTGCAGGGCGCGCTGGTGCAGCATCTGCAGATTGGCGACGCGTTGCACCCCGGCCTCAAGACCGTTGAGGTACGGGATAATGTGCGAATCCGCATAGATATTGCTGAGGGCCTCATGCAGCGGCCGCGTGCGCGCCTCCGCGCGATAACGCGCCAGCATGGCAAAGAACGCGCGAAGGCGGGCCCGCAGTGACGCATCGGCTACCCCCACGCCCTCATCCGCCAGCCGCGCCGCCGCCTGCGCAAACGGAACGCTCTGACGGTCGTACGCCAGGCGGATCTGGGCCAGGTCATCGAAGCTGAAGCGGCCGAAGGGCGAAAGCAGGGCGGTGGCCAGCGGAATGTCCTGCTGCGGATTATCGAGCACCTGCAGCAGCGCCAGCACGTGGCGGACCTCCGGCGCATTGAAATACCCCGTCGACAGATCGGCATGCACGGGAATGCCCTCCGTCGCCAGCGCGCGGGCAAAAATCAGCGCCTTGTTCTTCATGGAACGCAGCAGGATCGCGATGTCGCGGTAACGCAGCGGCCGCACCGCCCCGTCCTTCTGCGCGATACCCCGCGATTCCGCCATGAGTAACTTAATACGGCCCGCAACGGCCCGCGCCTCAGCTTCCACAGTGGTCAGATTTTCCACCGGCGCCTTCGCCGTGTCGGTGGCCGCCTCCGGCGAAGATGCATCGGCCGCCCCATCCCTCTCCTCATCCTCTTCCGCAGCAGCTGTGGTGACGATGAGCAATTCCAGCGGCGTACCCGTAAACGGAAGAGTGTCGGAGTGTCGGGGTATCGGCGTGTCGGAGTTCGTTACAGGCGCAGCCTGTAAAGCATGCCCATCCGCATAATCAATGCCCGTGACGCGCCGCGTCAGCAACTTCTCGAACAGCGCGTTCATGATGCCCAGAAGCTTCGGCTGCGAACGGAAGTTATTCGCTAGCGGAACGTACGCCTGCTCCCTTGGCGTATTCGACTTTTTCGCCGCCGCTTCGCGCTCGAGAAACAACCCCGGCTCAGCCAGACGAAAACCGTAAATACTCTGTTTGACGTCCCCCACAACGAAAAGATTCCCGCGCCCGCCAAACGCCTCAGGGTTACGCACCGCCTCCAAGAGCGCCGCTTGCAAGGGATTAATGTCCTGGAATTCATCGACCAAAATGTGCTGGTAACGCCCCCGGCACTCCGCCGCGGCCCGGCTGCCGGCCTTGGTCAGCAGCTCCAGCGCCAACCGCTCGAGATCGGAAAAATCGAGGCGATTCTGCTGGCGCTTGGCCGCCGCATAACGACTCCCAAAATCCTCCACCAGCGCCAGCAACGTCCGCACGTGCGGCTCCACCAGGCGCAGATCCGACAACAACGTCGCCCGATCGTTGATGAGATATTTCCTCAGCAGTTTATCGTAGGAGTCTTTTACCCGCGTCCACGTCCGCTTCTTGAGCTCATCAAAATCCTCCGGTGCGTCTTTGGTCTTGCGAATCGTGTCCCAAGCGTCATTGTCCAGCAGTACGCGGGCATTATCCCACCCGGCAGCGCCTTGCGCGCCCAGCAGCTCATACGCGGCTGTAATCTGCGCAAGAAGCCGCTGCAGATTCGCAAGCATCGTGCCTGCAACGCCCCGATGCCCCAGCGTGTCGATGGCGCGCCGCGCCGATTGAAGCAGCAAATCGAGCCGATCCAGAACCACCGTGCGTACAAATATCTCAAGCGTCTGCGGCGCTCCCTCCTTCGTGTAAACCTCGCCGGCTGCCGATGCCCATGCAGCCGGATCGGCCGTGCTGGCCAGCATGAAATGCACCGAAAGAATCATCTCCGCCAGCGCACCATCGCGCCCCTGGGCATACACTTCGTAAAACTCCGAAAAATGGCCCAGTGCCGCAGCATAGCGAAGCCGGAAGTCTGAACGCTCCGATTCGTCTGCGGCCGCAGTGGTGGGGGGGGTGGGGGGATGATCCGGACCCGTGGCGTTGTGCCACGCGGCAATGAGCTCCGCCAGCGTCTCCTGGCGCAGCAAGTCCGCTTCCTCTTCATCCAATAACTCGAACGCCGGATCGACCTGGGCCTCGTGAAAAAATTGCCGCAGCAGCCGCGCGCAAAACGCGTGCAGCGTCGAGATGCTCGCCCGCTCGACCAGCGCCGCTTGCTTGGCCAGCCACGCCGCCTGAACCTTCCCCGGCAAAGCCCCTGCCCCTGTAACGCTCAGTTTTTCCCGCAGCGCCGCCGCGATGCGCGACCGCATCTCGTTGGCCGCCGCCTCCGTGAACGTCAGCACCAGCAGTCCATCAACGCCGCAAAACCCTTCCGCCACCAGCCGCGCACACCGCTGCGCCAGCACCGCCGTCTTGCCCGATCCCGCCGCCGCCGACACCAGCAGGTCCCCCTCGACATGATCGATCGCCCGCTGTTGCTCCGCCGTCCAGCGGGGTGTGGCATTGGATGCATGCGCACTCATCGCCTCACCTCCGCCGCGCGGGCGATCAGCTCGGCCTTGTCGACTTTTTCCAACGCTCGAAAGTGCCCCCGCGCCTGGTCGAACGGACACGCGGTCTGAAACTCGCAATACTCGCACGCCGCGTGGACGCCCTCTCGATACGGGTCCGGAGCGATACGCCCCGCCATCACGTCATCCGCCATGACCGCAAGTTTGTGGCGCACAAAACCCAGCAAGGCCTCAAAATCCCCATGCTCGAACGCATCCGAAGATTTGCCGACAGAGCAATCCTTCTTGTTGCGCGAATAAGGGAACCACGCGCTCTTAACGCCATCGCTAGGGTCGATGTCCGAATCGAGCGAAGCGATCGCAGACGCATCGATCATGCCCCGTGGCTTGAACTGCTGAAAAAATTCGTCCGTGCCCGGCGCAATCGCCTCTTCGCGCCGCGCCGCGGAAATACGCTTCATGCTCAACGCCAGATACAACGCCGCCGCCGGCTCCACCTTCGCCAGATCACGCATCACCAGCGCATAAGTCGCAAGCTGCAGCGAAAGCCCGGCATAAATCCACGACCAGTTCAGCCGCTTGTCCGAGGCCGATTTGTAATCGATCACCGCCGCATGCCCGGCATCGGCATCGATCCGATCGATCTTCCCGTGCAGTGCCACCGTTCGCCCCGCCGGTGTGCTGAGCCGAAGAACCGGAAGACTCACCAGTCGCTGGCCCTCCCTCTGATACGTGCGGCCATAAGGCACTTCAACGCCCATCGGCCGCAGTTCCCCCGCCATCGCCCGCCGCCGATCCGCTTCGAGCAACGTCCCCAGAACGCGCGCCGCGCGCCGCTGCATCTTGTCGTACCCCGGCGTGCGCTGTGCCAGCTCGGCATGGATCTCGCGCCCCGCCGCCTCCACTTCCTCTGCAATGACCGCGCGAAGTTGCTCCGGGCCACCATCAGGCCAGACAAATTCCTGCCGGATGATGCGCAGATAAACCCGCTCCAGAATCCGGTGATACAAAATGCCCAGGTTCAGCGTATCCAGCCGCAGCTCTTCCCGCGGCTGCAGGCGTAGCGTGTAGTGAAAGAAATATTCCAACGGACACTGCGCGAATTTCTCCAACTGACTCACCGACAGATAAAGCTCACCCGTCGCAGGAAACAACGCCCCAGCAGACTGCTGCGATAGCGCCGGCGCCGGCACCTCCGCCAGCGCCTCCCACACTTTCACCCGCGCCGCGCCAAGCTCCGCATCGTGATTCACCATCAACCAGTCATAGACCGCGCGCATCCGCGGATCATTCCCCGCCCCCGCCAGTTGTTCCTGCCGCCGCGTCAGCGTCGCCCGCGCCCACGACACCACGCCGCTGAGTAGATCGCTGACCGTCGCCAGACGGTCGATGCTCAGCGGGCTCAGCGCATCGAAGCGCTGCTCCACGACCCGCTCCTCCCCCAGCAGCACCCGCAGCCGCGTGATGTACTGGCTCCGCCGCAGCGCATGCCCCTGCCGATCCGCCAGCGGCCAGCTCACAATCAACCGCTCACTGGCCCGCGTAAGCGTGACATAATCAAAGAACGGCATCTCCAGCAGCTTCCGATCGCTCCCGCCGACAATCGGATCGGCCGTCAGAGCGTTGAAAATCGTCCGCTGGGCATCACTCAAAATGGGATCTTCCGGATCCACCTTCGGAAGATCGCCCTCCACCGCCCCCAGCACGATCGCGGTCGTGATCTCCGGCGTGCGCGAACGCAGCGGCGTCGAGACAATCACCTGATCGACG